>Ga0102938_10000371_pt1 | contig 32658 bp, 33 predicted proteins | sample SalPonR2_B_D2_MG_FD_84516 | JGI IMG/M metagenome (GOLD analysis project Ga0102938, IMG submission 84516) | Salt pond soil microbial communities from South San Francisco under conditions of wetland restoration - Salt Pond MetaG R2_B_D2_MG | ecosystem: Environmental > Aquatic > Marine >...
ACAACTGGCTCATTGCGCACCCCGACCCGCGGCAATGCCTGCAACACGTGCGCCGAGTGCCCGGCAGAGGCCTGCCTCTTTTTCATCCAGTGCGCGACTCCTGTCATCGCCCGCCCAGTGAGACGCGCCATAGGGCGTACCACCAGACGATGCCGTCATCAGGCCGGGCTCACTGTAGGGCAACCCCACAATCAGCATACCGTGGTGAAGTAGCGGGAGCATCATGCTGAGTAAGGTCGACTCCTGGCCGCCGTGCAAACTGGCGGTAGAAGTGAAACATGCCGCGGGCTTGTCGATCAGGGCACCGCTCATCCACAGGGATGAGGTCTGGTCGAGGAAATACTTGAGGGGCGCGGCCATGTTGCCAAAGCGAGTCGGGCTGCCGAGGACCAGCCCCGCACAATCCCGCAACTGCGGGATGTCACAATAGAGTGGCCCCGTTGCGGGAATCTCGTCGTCCACCTGCTCACAGGTCGCAGATACCGGCGGTACAGTCCGCAACCGTGCGCTCATGCCGGACACGCGCTCGACACCACGGGCGACCTGCTCCGCCATTGCCGCGACAGCACCGCCGCGGGAATAATACAGCACCAGAACATAGGGCTCGCTCATCAGTTCAGCAGGTCCAGCACATTCTCCGGGGGACGACCGATGATCGCACGGTCGCCACGCACCACGATCGGGCGTTGTAATAGCCGCGGGTGTGCAGCGATCGCCGCTATAATCCCGGCTTCGCTCGATGCAGTGCTGAGCCCGGCGGAGCGGTACTCTTCCTCGTTGCGCCGCACCAGCTCAATTGCCGGTATTCCAAGCCTGGCGAGCAGCTGACGTAGCTCGGCGGTGCCCAGGGGCGTGTCCAGGTACAGCACAATCTCCGGGGATACGCCGTTTTCCTGCAGCAACGCCAGCGCCTCGCGCGATTTGGAACAGCGGGGATTATGGTAGATGGTTAATTCGGGCATACAGCGTTCCACGGGCGATGCGGGTCGCCGAAGATTACAGGATTTCACGGCAAGCGAAAACCTGCGCCCCGATGCGTTGCAGGCCGGGATGACAATCATGCGATAATCCCGTCATGGAAAATCTCAGGCAGGCTTTGCACGAACCGCTGCAGCGAGCACGCTACGTGCTCGCGCGCTACAGTGCTGACCGCTGTTCGGAGAATGCAGCCGCCCTGACCTACATGAGCCTGTTCGCACTGGTACCGCTGCTCACGGTGCTCTACACCATGGCCTCCGCAATTCCGGCATTCCAGGGTGCCGAGAGCAAGATGCAGGCTTTCCTGTTCACTCACCTGGTACCAGAAACCAGTTCGGAAATTGAGCAGTACCTGAACGATTTTTCGCAACAGGCGAAAAACCTGACCGGCCCCGGCATCGCGTTTGTCCTGATTACCGCCGTGCTCATGCTGCGCAATATAGAAAAGGCTTTCAATTTGATCTGGCGCGCGCGGGAGAATCGCAACCCGGTAGCCAGTTTTCTGCTGTACTGGGCCGTGCTTACACTCGCGCCCATTACCATCGGCCTGGCGCTTGGGCTGGGAACCTACATCGAAACGGCATCACACGCACTCGAGCGTTTCGATTTCGTAGGCATACGCGCCCTGCTGCTGCCATTGGCGCCGCTGGCGCTATCGACCGCGGGTTTTTCTCTCGTGTATGTTGCCGTTCCCAATTGCCAGGTGCCCTTCAAGCACGCTTTGGTAGGAGGCCTGGTGGCGGCGTTGGTGTTTGATATCGGACGAGGTGCATTCACCGACCTGATGCTCCGCTCGAGCATTTCCTCTATCTATGGCGCCTTTGCTGCAGTACCGCTTTTCATGTTCTGGATTTACCTGTCGTGGAACATCGTGTTGATGGGAGGCATTCTGGTGCACAGCCTTTCCGCCTATCAAACCAGTGCCCAGGCAAGTCGTCCCAATGTACTGAAGGCTCTCGACGTGCTGTATCTCTTCTGGCAGAAGCAACGTGAAGGCCGACCGGTCAGCGAAAAGGAGCTGCTGCGGGGCTCGCATGCCGTGGTAAGCACACTGGACAGCGATACCTGGAGTGAGCTGCGCGATATCTTCCTGGCGCAGCGTCTTGTCACGCAGAATGATCGCGGGCATTATCTGCTGGCGCGCGATCTTCACGGTGTCAAATTCTGGCAGCTCAAGGCCTGGGTCAACGATGAGAAACCACTCGATCGCGCGGACCTGGCCGGCGGCCTTGACTGGCAGAATCGCGCCTATCAACTGCTGCAGGCCGAACGCGACAGCCAACGCGACATTCTCAGCATTGACCTGGTGGAGCTTTTCTCCCAATGAAAGCATTGATTTTTCTCTCGTTGGCGCTTGCTCTGACAGCGTGCACTGCCGATACAGACCAGAGCGGTGATACCACGCTCAGCGAATTTCGCGGGCAATGGCTGGTTATCAACTACTGGGCGCAATGGTGCGCCCCCTGTATCGAGGAAATTCCAGAACTCAATGCGCTGGCGACGGCACGGCCGGACATCCAGGTACTGGGCGTTAACTTCGATGGCGCAGAGGGAGAAGACCTCGCGCAACAAGAGCGGGAACTCGGCGTGGCGTTCCGCACGTTGGCGTCAGATCCTGCGGCCGAACTCGGCATAGAGCGCCCGAACGTGCTCCCAACCACCTTGCTTGTCAATCCGGAGGGTAGCGTTGCGACAAGCATGGTGGGGCCACAGACACTGGAATCCCTGCAACGCGCGCTCAACGGCGCCGCCGGGATTGCCGCTGAGTAGCCCCAAAAAAAAACCGGCCATAAGGCCGGTGCATGCGGGGGCTTAACCAGAAAGCTATGGAACCCGGGTGAAACCGGTTTAACGTCGATAGTGCTTTGCCTACAAGACTCGAATTGCATACCTGCCACCGACATATCTGGGACACGCGGTGCCGAGCGGGGTTCCGTGAAGCGAGTAAAAATTTTATCCCCGATACGCAGAAACGGACCGGTTGCACACGGGGGGCAGCCGGTACTACCCTTGCACCTCTGGGCCCGGCGACAGGCGCTGGGTCACAAGTCATTGATCAGGAAGCGGTTATGAGCAAAATCTTCAACAACAATGCCGAAGCCATTGGCGGCACGCCGCTGGTGAAGATCAATCACATCAGCGAGGGGACTATTTACGCCAAGCTGGAAAACCGCAACCCCGCCATGTCGGTCAAATGCCGCATAGGTGCCAGCATGGTGGCTGCAGCAGAGGCCGACGGCCACCTGCGACCGGGCATGACTATCGTTGAACCTACCAGCGGCAATACCGGTATTGCACTGGCCTTTGTCGCGGCCGCGAAAGGCTACCGCTGCATCCTGACGATGCCGAATACCATGAGCCTGGAGCGGCGCATGCTGATGAAATCGTTGGGGGCCGAGATTGTGCTCACGGACGGAGCAAAAGGTATCCCGGCCGCAATCGAGCGGGCTGAGGGCATTCTGGCGTCCGATCCCGACCGTTACTGGGGGCCGCACCAGTTTGAGAACCCGGCCAACCCGGCCATCCACGAAGAAACGACCGGACCAGAGATCTGGACGGATACCGATGGCGCGGTCGACATAGTCGTCTCCGGAGTCGGCACCGGCGGCACTATCACCGGTATAGGACGCTACCTGAAACACACCAGGGGCAAAGCCGTTCACTGCGTGGCGGTTGAGCCAGACAGCAGCAGCATGATAAGCGCGGCAATGGCGGGCGAAGAGCCCAAGCACGGGCCGCACAAAATCCAGGGCATCGGCGCCGGCTTCGTGCCGGCCAATCTCGACCTGTCAGTCGTTGACCAGGTAGAGCATGTGTCCAACGAGGACGCTATGGCGTGGGCGCACAAATTGATGCAGCGCGAGGGCATTCTCGCTGGCATTTCCTCGGGCGCAGCCATGGCTGTGGCGGATCGTATCGCACAACAGGAGGCACACCGGGGCAAAACGATCGTGGTAATTCTGCCCGACTCCGGCGAGCGCTACCTGAGTTCGGCGCTCTTTGCCGACACTTTCAGTGACAACGAAACCCAACAGGGCACGATCACAGCCTGAAGCCTGCGGCCGGGCCGCTGTGGCAGGCCGTCAGCGTGACAACAGCCGCTGCAGCTTTTTCTTGACGGCCGGCCACTCTTTGTCGATGACGCTGAAGTAGACCGAATCACGCACATAATTGCCCTGCACGATCATATGGTTGCGCAGCACCCCCTCACGCGTGGCACCGATGCGCTCCAGGGCGCGCTGTGACCTGAGGTTGCGGGCATCGGCCTTGAACTCCACCCGCAGGCAACCCAACCGCTCTATCGCGTGCGACAGCAGCAGGAGTTTCGCTTCTGTGTTCACCCCCGTTCGCTGCCACTCCTGCCCCAGCCAGGTCCAGCCGATTTCCAGGCTACGATGCTCGGCACGGATATTCAAAAACCGTGTGCTGCCCACCACCCGACCCTTGTGCGTCTCCACAATGGCAAAGGGCTGCTGGCAGGGCGACTCAAGCGCCTCTGTTATCCACTGCCGGGTGTCGGCAAGATCGACAAAACAGGCTCGTGGCATGTACGCCCAGTCGGGCGCCGAGCGACCACGGTTGTACAAACCCTGGGCATGTTCCTCACTCAGCGGCTCGAGTCGGATGCCCCTGCCCTCGAGCGTACACGCGGACTCAAAACCCATTGGCCAGCTCCCGGGCGGTATTCGCCGACAATGCGGCACGATAATATTTCAGGCCGAAGGCGAGCAGCACCGCGGCCAGCGGGCAAACCAATAGCGGCAGTATCCCCAGTGACCAGGCGAGAGCACCGTCGTCGGCGAAAACGAAATCAGTGATGGCCGCTACCGCGCTCGGCCCGATGGCAAGGCCGAACAGGTTGGTCATAAAAAGCAGCAGGGCCGAAATTTGCGCGCGCATGCGGTTGGGGGTGATTCCCTGCAGTGCCGCTATCGCCAACGCGAAATAGCTATTGAGAAAAAACACGATGGGTATTGCCAGCCAAAGCGCCAGCTCGCTGCTGGCAAACATGGGTCCAAGTGCCGCCGGGGGCAGCCAGAGCAGGGCAATCCACAGGATCAGGCGCATATCGGCATCGGCATAACCGCGCGCCAGCAACGGCTTTGCACTAAAGCCTGCCAGCAGGGTGCCAGCGCTGCCGGCAAGAATGAAAATGGCGCCGAACTGCGACCCTGCATCTGACCGACTCATCCCGTGATTGCGCACCAGAAACTCCGGATACCAGGCCATGGTGCCGTAGCCGAGTACCGCCAACAACGACACCGCCAGTATCAGGCTGCCATAGGCCTGCCAGTGACATCGCAGCTGTTCGCCAACCTCTGCCAGGCTGTACCCAGCCGCCGCGGCGGGCTGCAATCCCCGGCGCTCGGGCTCCACCATCAGCGAGAGCAACAGCACCAGCAGAAAGCCGGGCAAACCGACAATCACAAAGGTAGTCTGCCAGGGCCGCAATTCACCGAGCAGGGGCAGGTTGAGGGCACCGTACACGCTGAAATAGTCGAACACCGCGCCCCCCACCATGTACGCCAGGCCGCCACCCACGGTGATACCCAGGGTGTAAACGGCGATTGCCCTCGGTAGTTCGGCGCTGTCGAAATAGTCACTGAGTAAACTGTAAGCGGGAGGAGACAGGGCGGCCTCTCCCACGCCGACGCCGACCCTGGCCAGGAACAGCGCACCGAAACTGCGCGCGACGCCACACAGGCAGGTCATCAAACTCCAGAAAAACACACCTGCGGTTATCACCCATTTGCGGCTACCACGATCCGCCAGCCGGGCAATCGGCAGGCCAAGGACAATATAGAACATGGAGAACGCGAAGCCGTGGAGCAGGCTGTACTGGAAATCACTGATGGCAAAGTCTTCCCGGATGGGCCCGATCAGGACGGCCATGACATTGCGATCGACGAACGACAGGATATAGGCCAGCAGCAGTATACACAGCGCGTAGCCAGCGCCGGACTGTCTTGTGCCAGCTACCGCTGTCATGCGCAGCAGCACCCAACTCGCGACAAAGCACGAAAGCCTTTCAAGGCAGCAGCACGCTCGAGCCGCTGGTGCGCCTGCCCTCCAGGTCCCTGTGCGCCTGCTGCACCTCCTCCAACGCATAGCGCTGGTTGATTTCCACCCGCAGTTCACCGTTCAGCACACGCGAAAAGACCTCCCCGGCCGAGCCCCTGAGTTCGTCTGTGCTGGCTGTGTAGGTCAATAAGGTGGGACGCGTGACGTACAGCGAACCCTTGTTGGCCAGAAGCTGCAGGTCAAGGGGCGCCGGCGCGCCGGAGGCATTGCCGAAACTCACCAGCAGCCCACGCGGGCGCAAACAATCGAGCGAGATCGAAAACGTGTCCCTGCCCACGCCATCATAAACAACCGGTAGCTTCTCGCCGCCGGTGATAGACAGCACACGCTCCAGAACATCTTCCTCGGTATAGTTGATGACATGCTCAAAGCCGTGCGACAGGGCCTGCTCGGCCTTCTCAGGCGAGCTTACGGTACCAATGGCGCGCGCCCCGATACTTGCGGCCCATTGCCCGAACAACAGGCCGACACCACCGGCAGCCGCGTGAAAAAGGCAGTACTCCCCCGCCTGCAACGCATAGGTGCGCCGCAATAAATACTCAACGGTCTGGCCCTTCAGCAGGACCGCAGCGGCCTGTTCAAAATCGATCTCCGCGGGAACCCTGACCAGGCGCTCCTCAGGCAGGTTAATGGCCTGGGAGTAGGCGCCGAAACCCGCAGAGCAATAGGCGACCCTGTCGCCCACCGCGAGCTTGCAACCCTCGCCCACCGCTTCAACCACTCCGGCGGCTTCCATTCCCAGGCCAATAGGAAGCGGCAGGGGGTACAGACCGCTACGATGATAGGTGTCAATGTAGTTCAGACCAATTGCGCGGTGGGCGATGGTCGCCATCCCCGGTCCCGGCGCTGCGAGCTGAATATCCTCAAATGCAAGGACTTCCGGGCCTCCCACCTCGTGCAATATCACGGCCTGTACCATGGCATGTCCTCCCTGCGGTGCGCGCGATGCCTATGCTGAACTGGCGACAGTGTGCATCAGTGGCCCTCGACTGCGCAATCTCGGCAGCGCGTTGTCAACACGCGGTACGCCTTTTGAGCTAGACTGGCCGCCCTGGGAATCGGCGACGATGGGAGAGCACGTGTTCGAGGACATCCCCCTGGACAAGAGCCTGCGGCTGGCGCTGCAGGAACTGGCGCTGACTGAACCCACTGCGGTGCAGGCGGCAGCTATACCGCCCGCGCTTGCGGGACGCGACCTCACGGTCACCGCCCGCACCGGCAGCGGCAAAACCCTTGCCTACCTGATACCCACCGTCCAGCGGATTCTGGCAGGTGATTTCCAGAGCCGCAGCGGCTCACTCGCACTGGTACTCGTGCCCACACGAGAGCTCGCGAGGCAGGTGCTGGCGCAGTGTCGCAAGCTCATAGCCAAATCCCCACTATCCGCCCAAGCCATTACCGGCGGGGCGGATTACAAGTATCAGCGCGCGCTGCTGCGCAAGGAACCGGAAATACTGATCGCAACGCCGGGACGTATTCTGGAGCACTGCGAGAAGGGCGGGGTCAAACTCGATGAGCTACTGACACTGGTTCTCGATGAGGCGGACCGGATGCTGGATATGGGTTTCCGCGACGAGGTACTGGCCATCTGCGACCGCTGCAATCCCGAGCGCCAGGTCCTGATGCTCTCGGCCACCCTTCGCCATGCGGGCGTAGCGACGATAAACGATGCCCTGCTGCGCGATCCCCTGAAGATTGCGCTGGATGAGATTCGAGCGCCGCACACCGATGTCACGCATCAACTCATGCTGGCAGACAGCCAGGCGCACAAGGACTCTCTCCTGCAGGCCCTGCTGGCGGACCCGGACTACGGCCGCGTACTGGTGTTCGCCAACAAGCGCAGCACCGCGGCGCGCCTGTCAGATATGCTGCGCCTGCATGGCCTGCGCTGTGGCTGCCTGCATGGCGCTCTCAGCACGGAAGAGCGCAAACACGTGGTAGAGCAGTTTCACAACGACAAGATCCGGATACTGTGCGCCAGCGACATCGCCGCGCGCGGGCTGGATGTGCAGGGCATTGGGCTGGTCGTCAACTATGACATGCCACGCAGTGGAGAGGACTACCTTCACCGCACCGGGCGCACTGGCCGCGCGGGAGTCCCGGGAGTTGCGCTGTCTTTGGTGACGCCGCCCGAGTGGAACCTGATGATCGCGATACAACGCTATCTCAAACTCGATTTCGAGCGCCGCTCAATCCAGGGCCTGAAAGCGCGATTCAACGGGCCCAAGAAGCAGAAGTCCTCGGGTAAAGCCGCGGGGAGCAAAAAGAAGAAACAGCAATCTGCCGGGGGGAAAGCGCGCTCGGGTCAGCGCAAGCGCAAGTCTGCCAGCAAATCCCGCCGGAGCCCCACTGCCGATGCCACCGTAAACGACGGCTTCGCGCCGCTGAAGAGGCGGGACACCAAAAACTGACCTGTCCGACCCTCGCGGCCACCCGCCCGACCGGTGCACGGCAACGCCAGAGTATTTTAAGCTACAGGTTTCGAACGACCTTCACAGGAGTCGCCAGTATGACTAACCCGCTGCTCGAAGAGCACGCACTGCCCCCTTTTTCACAGATAGAGCCGCACCATGTGGAGCCGGCGATACACGGGCTGATCGAAGCCAACAAGGCCCGCATCACCGAGCTGCTTGAGGCAACCGACGCCTATACCTGGGACAACCTGCTCGAGCCCCTGGAAGAGATGGAGGACAGGCTGGCGCAGGCCTGGTCACCGGTTTCTCACCTGAATAGCGTAAACAACAGCGATGCGATGCGCGAAGCCTACGACGCCTGTCTGCCGCTGCTCTCCGAGTACGGCACATGGACAGGTCAGCACGCGCAGCTATGCGCCGCCTACCAACACATAGCGGAAGGGGCTGAGTGGAACACGCTGGACACGGCCCAGCGCAAGACCATCGACAACGCGTTACGTGATTTCCGGCTTGCGGGGGTATCCCTCCCACAGGAGAAAAAAAATCGCTATGGCGAATTACAGAAGCGCCTCTCGGCCCTGGGTAGCCAGTTCAGCGAGAACGTGCTGGATGCCACCAGAGCCTGGTCAAAGCGGGTAAGCCTGGAGCAGTTGGAGGGCCTTCCCGACACGGCTCTCGCCAACGCGCGCCAGGCGGCGGAGCAGGCGGGCCACGACGGCTACCTGATTACCCTCGATTTCCCATCCTATATGCCGGTACAAACATACTGCCATGACCGGGCGCTACGCGAGGAGGTGTATACCGCCTTCTGCACCCGGGCCTCGGACCTGGGCCCACAGGCGGGCAAGTGGGACAACGGACCGCTGATTGATGAGATTCTCCGGCTGCGTCATGAACTCGCACAACTGCTCGGCTACGACAACTACGCCGAGCTGTCACTGGAGCGGAAAATGGCGCCCGACACAGACCACGTAATGGATTTCCTGATGCAACTTGCCAGCCAATCCCGCGACCAGGGAATCCGGGAATGGGAGTCACTGGTAGCGTTCAGCCGCGAGCAGAATGGTCCCGGGGAGCTCATGGCCTGGGATGTCGCCTATTACAGCGAGCAGATGCGACAGGCACGCTACAGTATTTCACAGGAGGACGTCCGCCCCTACCTACCTGTTGGCCGTGTTCTTGAGGGGCTTTTCGAGGTGGTTGCACGGCTGTTCGGAGTGGATGTGCGGGAGTGCCGGGAATTTGACCGCTACCATGAGAGCCTGCGGTTGTTTGAACTGGTGGAGGACAATAACGTCATAGCACGCTTCTACCTGGACCTCTACGCTCGCGCCGACAAGCGGGGTGGTGCATGGATGGACGACTACCGGGTGCGCCGTGCAAGCAAGGAGGGACTGCAGATTCCCGTCGCTTACCTGGTGTGCAACTTTACCCCCCCGGTGGGCGACACTCCCGCCCTGTTGACCCACACGGAGCTGACCACACTTTTCCACGAGTTTGGACACGGTTTGCATCACATGCTCTCGCAACAGATGGTTGCCCCGGTGTCGGGAATCAACGGTGTCGCCTGGGACGCCGTAGAGCTACCGAGCCAGTTCATGGAAAACTGGTGCTGGGAACGCGAGGCGCTTGCTTTTATTTCAGGGCATTTTGCAACCGGTGAACCCCTGCCGGATGCCCTGCTGGACAAACTCCTGGCCGCGCGCAATTTTCAGGCGGCGATGGCGCTGCTGCGTCAACTGGAGTTTTCGCTGTTTGATTTTCGCCTGCATCTCGAGTGGGGCCGGGACACGTTCACCACGCCACAAGCTCTCCTGGACGAAGTGCGAAGTGCGCTGGCGGTCACGCCCACGCCTGACTTCAACCGTTTTCAAAACGGCTTTTCACACATCTTTGCAGGTGGCTACGCCGCCGGGTACTACAGTTACAAGTGGGCGGAGGTGCTCTCCGCGGACGCGTTCTCGCGCTTCGAAGAAGAGGGTATCTTCAACCACCAGACGGGCGCTGATTTCCGCGCGGCGATTCTTGCCCAGGGTGGCTCGGAAGACCCGATGACGCTGTTCACGCGCTTTCGTGGTCGCGAGCCGGAAATTGAGTCGCTACTGCGACACAGCGGTATTCACAGGGCCGCCTGAACCGGGACAGGGCGCCCGGCCCCGTTACCCGGAATGCCAGAGCGCGCAGCCCTTCTGGGCCGCCCCGGAGGCAACGCAGAGCTCGATCTCTCGCAGGTCTTCTCCCGCGCTGGCTTCTACCAGCCGCGCCAGAAGATAGCGGGACAGTTCCTCGACGGTCACATTGCGCAGCGGCAGCAGCAGCGTGTCGCTGCGCAGAAACTGCATTTCGTCGCCAGCAAAAAATACCCGGTAGTTGATGCCGTGCTCCTCTACGCGCTGAAAGGGAGAGTGCTCCGCCAATAGCAAGTATTCGTCGAGCGAATCGCAAAGCTCCGCCAGACGATTCTTGTAGACATTGTAATCGGCGGAAAACCCGTTCTCACCCAGCGGCGCGACGATCCGCGCCGATACAGAGTAGTTGTGACCATGCAGACGCTCCCGCTCGGTGGCGGAGAAAATCGTGAAATGCGCAGCAGAGAACTTGTGGCTCTCTTTGTCGATGTACAGCGTAGTCAATTCTTCCATGGCTCCCAGTGTAGCGAAGCCAGGCAACCGCGTCACCGCAAAACGGCTGAGACGCCAACGGTAGCCGGGTATACTGTACGCTGAAGAAATTCCAGAGCAGGCGGAAGCATTACATGAAAACAGCGATCATTACCGGGGCAAGTGTCGGCATCGGCCGCGCCAGTGCGCAACTTTTCCAGGCAGAGGGTTTCCAGGTCTTCAACCTGTCGCGCCGCGAGTGCCCGGTGAAGGGCGTGGGGAACTTCCACTGTGACCTTGGCGACACAGCATCCATTGAAGCAGTGTGTGAGAAGCTGTTGCCCACGGTAACGCAATCGGAAAGCGTGGCGCTGGTGCACAACGCCAGCCAGATGCGCAAGGACACGGCGACAAATTGCGCTAGCGAGAGCCTCAGGGAGGTGCTGGAAACAAACGTCATCGGGCTGAACAGCCTGAACCAGCGCCTGCTGCCGGCCCTGCCGGCAAGCTCCAGCGTGCTATACATTGGTTCCACGCTGTCAGACAAGGCCGTTGCCGGATCATTCAGTTACGTGGTCAGCAAACACGCCCAGCTGGGCGCGATGCGGGCCACCTGCCAGGATCTGATGGGAACCTCGATACACACCGCGCTCATCTGCCCGGGCTTCACCGACACCGAGATGTTGCGCACCCACATCGGCCGGGACCCCGAGGTCGAAACGGCCATTGCCAGCATGAACAGCTTCGCACGCCTCATCGACCCCGGGGAGATTGCCGAACTCATCCGTTGGGCGCACCACAACCCGGTCATTAACGGCGCTGTGCTGCACGCGAATCTCGGGCAAAAGGAGAGTTAGGCGGATGCTCGCGGAGTCGCAACTGCGAGAACGGCGCGAGCGCACCTTCCTGGTGCTGGCCGGTATATTCCTCTGCGCGATGACACTGCTGAACGTGATTGGTATCACGCGTTTCGTGCAGCTGGGCCCGATGGCACTGGCTGTTGGTGTGCTGCCCTACCCGCTCACCTTCCTGTGCACCGACCTGATCTGTGAGCTGTATGGTAAATCCCGCGCCAATTTCCTGGTTACCGTGGGCCTCGGGCTCAATTTTTTCATTCTACTGGTACTGGTGTTGGGCAACGCGATGCCATCCGTGCCCGCGGAGAACATGCCGCCATGGCAGATACTGCAACTGGCCGCACCCGTTTCACTGCCGAACGGGCAAACCGTTGAGCAGAGTATCGGTTTGTACCAGCTCATCTACGCAACCACCACCGGCGCGGTGTTCGCGTCCATGCTGGCGTACATTACCGCCCAGTATTGCGATGTGCAGCTATTCCATTTCTGGAAGCGAGTCACGCGCGGCAAACACCTGTGGATTCGGAATAATTTCAGTACCCTGATGAGCCAGATGGTGGACTCTGTCATGGTTATTGCAGTCACGTTCGGTGCCGCCTTCATGCGTGGCGAGATGGCATTCAATACGCTCTTGGTGCTGGTTGGCAGCAACTACCTGTTCAAGGCCTCCGTCGCCCTGCTGGATACCGGGCCACTGTATCTGGCGGTTCACTATCTGCGTCCCTTTCTGAAGCTGGCACCCGGTGAGACCGTGGGTCCCGGCAGTGAAACCTATGCTGAGAAGTAAGCTCCCCGCCGTCGGCACAACGATATTCAGCCGTATGTCGCAGATGGCGGCCCAGGAACAGGCACTGAACCTGTCGCAGGGCTTCCCCGATTTCGATCCGCCAGCGGCCCTGCTGGACGCCATGGCCCGCGCGGTAAATAACGGTGGGAACCAGTACGCGCCCATGCCGGGCCTGCCGTACCTGCGCGAGCAAATTGCCGGGCAACTGCTACTTCACCGCGGTGTGAACGCCGATTCCGACACTGAAATCACCGTCGTGCCGGGCGCCACCGAGGGCATTTTCTGCGCGATCATGGCCGCCGTCGGCACAGGGGACGAAGTCATCGTGTTCGACCCGTGCTACGACAGCTACGAGCCGGCCATCCAACTCGCCGGTGCCCGAGCTGTGCACGTGCCCCTGAGCGCCGCCACCTTCAGTGTCGACTGGGAGCGCCTGGAGGCTGCCGTCACGCCGCGTACACGCATGCTGATTATCAATTCACCCCACAACCCCACCGGCAGTATCCTGACATCAGCCGATATGGTTCAGCTGGAAGCGCTGGTTGAACGCCACGGGTTGCTGGTGGTAAGCGATGAAGTGTACGAGCACCTGGTGTTTGACGGGCGTCAGCACCACAGCGTGCTCCAGTACCCGGGCTTGCGCAGGCGCAGCGTGGCAGTGTTCTCCTTTGGTAAAACCTATGCGGTCACCGGCTGGAAAACAGGCTACTGCGTGGCGCCACCCGCGCTCACCGCCGAGCTACGCAAGATTCACCAGTTCGTGTGTTTTGTTGCGGTAACGCCCGTGCAGCAGGCGCTGGCGGACTTCATGGCCGAAGAACCCGGGTACCCGACAACACTCGCAGCATTCTACCAGGCCAAGCGCGATCTCTTCTGTAACGCGCTCAAGCCCTCAAGCTTCAGCATAACAGCGAGTGCCGGGACGTACTTCCAGCTTCTGGACTATAGCGCAGTGACCCGCGGGATTGACGTCGAAGTGGCCGAAAGCTGGACACGCGACAACAAGATTGCTTCGATACCCGTCTCGGTGTTTTACCAGCAACCACCGGACGCGACATACCTGCGCCTGTGTTTTGCGAAACGCGACGAACTGTTACTGGAGGCCGCAGACCGACTATGCAAAATTTAACTGTAGTACCCGTTCAATGTGAGCTGGCCTGGGAGCGCCCCCAGGACAACCGAAGCCAGTTCAGTAGCACTATCGAAAACCTCCAGGGCCCGGTCGACCTCATAGTATTGCCCGAGATGTTCACGACCGGCTTCACCATGAACGCACTTGCCAACGCCGAGGAGCCGGGGGGAGCTACTGAACAATGGTTGCGCGATATCGCTCGCGAGCGGGATTGCGCAGTAACCGGCAGTATTGCGGTGCGCGTTGACGGGTGTGTATTCAACCGCATGCTGTTTGCCACGCCCGATACCCTCAGCTACTACGACAAACGCCACCTGTTTCGCATGGGTGGCGAGCACAAACGTTACGCGGCCGGTAAAGAGCGCAAAATCGTCACATGGCGCGGGTGGCGCATCAATCTCCAGGTCTGCTACGACTTGCGTTTTCCAGTCTTCAGCCGCAACCGCGAAGACTACGACCTGCTCCTGTACGTTGCCAACTGGCCAGCGTCCAGGCGCCTGCACTGGCGCTCACTGTTGATCGCGCGTGCTATCGAGAACCAGTCTTACGTCGTGGGGGTCAACCGGATTGGCAGCGACGCCAACGGTCTGGAATACAGCGGGGACAGCCTGGTCATTGCAGCTGACGGTAAACAATTGTTGGATGCGCAAAACGAGGAAAGCGCCGCCAGGATCAACCTGGACGGCGCTTCGTTAACAGCCTATCGAGAGGCTTTCCCCTGCCACCTGGATGCAGATGACTTCCAGTTGGACGGGAGCTAAACCACCCTTACTCTTCGTATTCCACTTCCAGCGTAGCCATTACGCGACGGTTCTCAGCGCGGCCATCCTTCGTGTCATTGCTGGCCACCGGTTGCGTTTCACCGTAGCCTTTGGGCTCAAGCCGGCTGCGCGCAATACCGTACTGGTTAACCAACACGTCGACCACGGCGTTTGCACGGCGCTGTGAAAGACCCATGTTGTAATCCTCGGGGCCTACACTGTCGGTGTGTCCTTCCACATCCACCTGAAGATCAGAGAAACGCTTGAGGAAATCAGCCAGTTCGCTCAAATCATCAAAGTACTCTTCACGCACTTTTGACGAATCAAACGGGAACAGCACCTTGAGCTTCACAGAGGCCACTTTAGCGACCGGCAGGGGACAACCATCCGCATCGACTCGCGTGCCTGGCGCAGTGCCGGGGCAGCGATCACGATCATCCGGCACGCCATCACCATCGGAATCCACTACTTCCGGCACGACGGGATCGGCATCCACCTTGCCGAGGTAAATATTCAGGCCGGCAGTCGTGAGCACGTCTGTCTCACTCTCGTCGAGGCTGTAGAGCGCCCGTGCTTCAAGCCGCACGCCAACCCGCTTGCCCAGCATCCAGCGCACGCCAAGGCCGCCGTTTACCGTGGTTTCCACCGTATCAAAATTGTCTGCGTCGAGGTTGATTTCCCCGGCGCCGAAAGCCGCGTAGGGACGCAACCGCATGCCTTCACCAATATAGCTGCCCGCATAATAGAGCATACCGAGCTGCCAGGTTGTCACATCCGCTTCACCGCCGTTACCGCCGAGATCGGTCTCGTCGTCGGCAAACAGTATCTCTGCCGCCCAGTTGTCGTTGAACGCCCATTCGAGGCCTACCACAGGCGTCCCGGTATCATCGACATCGAAACCTTGCAGGTCGCGATCGAAGAACCAGTATCCGTAACCGGCATTAATAGTGACCGGAATCTCTGCGGACGCCGTCTGGGCCACCCCTGCCAGGGCGAGGCAGGCTGCGGCGGTTGCTGTCATGAGTTTTTTCTTCATTCTAGAGGATCTCCACTCCGTGGTTTTGCGGGACTCCAACAAGGATAGCATTCATTTGCGGGGCACCAACACCGAATAGTGTGAAATTTCCCATTCTCGGGGCCTCACCCGGGCTACTTCCAGCCCAGCGCCCGCTTCACAAATGGTATCGACAGCGCCCTCTGCTCTGCCAACGAGGCACGATCCAGTGTCTCCAGCAGCTGCAACAACTGGTCGAGCTCGCGCGAGGCGCGCGCAACAATAAAGCTGGCAGTGGCTGCAGAAAGCACCAGACCGCGTCGGCGGGCCCTGAAGCGGAGAATATCGGCCTTTTCACTATCGGCCAGCCTCTGCAGCCGGAATACCACGCCCCCACTGAGCCTGGACTGCAGATCAGCGAGATCGAGGCCGATCGCGCGAGGCGCCGCGCTGGCGGCCACAACGAGGCGACAGCTCTGCTCACGCGCTCGATTAATCAGGTGAAACAGCGCCTCCTCCCACACGGGGTCGGCGACTACCGCGTCCAGATCATCCAGGCAGACCCGACGGCACCCCGCCACGCCCTGCAGGACCTCGGCGGGTGGATAATCACGCAACTGGGCCAGCGGCAAATACAATTCGTCCTGCCCCGCCGCCTGGCAGCAGGCCTGTAGCAGATGGGATTTGCCCACCCCGGGCGGCCCACAGAGGTAAACCAGCTGCTCGCCGCCCGCCGATAACTGGCGCTCAAGGGCATCGAAAAGTGCCCGGTACGGGTCGAGCGCGAGAAAATTATCGAATGTGGCCTCATCGCGCAGCCGTATTTCCAGCGGCAGTTGCTGTCGCGGCCCATCGGCTTCTAGGATTGCCATCGATAGCTCAAGGCAGGGCCCGCATTTGCCTCAGCAACCGGCTGCAGCCGCTGATTGAGTTCGAAAAGTCGTGCCAGCTGAACGACGCTCACGCCCGTCTGTAGCCGCAACTCGAGGTGTTCCCCCGCAATACGCTCCGCCGTGACGGCGGCCACCATTTCAAGGCTTTGCAGCCAACCCACGATTGCCGCGTAATCCGCGTAGGCGCGCACACCGCTGACCCGGACCATCACTCCATGCCCCGAGGCTTCTGGCGCGGCGACGGCGTAACGCCCGGCCATGTCGTCGGCAACCAGGGTGGCTCCCGCGCGCACGAAGTCGGTAAAGGTCGGCACCGTGAGGGCCCTGTCGACGCGTTCATTCGCGGCCAGATAACTCCAGTCACCGACAAATTGACCGGACGCCAGAGCCGCCAGGCGCCCACTCACGATGTGCTGGACACCATAGCGTGAGGAGGCCGCGCGCAGAACGCTGCCGTCCAGCCGCCATGCTTCATCCGGGCTGATCGCTGCGGTATCGCTGAGGTCATACAATGGCAACTGCACCGGCACGCCCCGCCGATTGAACGCTTCGACCAGTTGTGCCGCTTGCCCGGGCGCGGTGTCGTTGTTGACAAAATAACGCCCCCGGGCATCTTCCATCACCAACCAGAGCAGTACGCTCGGTCGATTAGCGGTCCACAGGGGGATGCCCGCCTCAATCACCCGGGAATTGACCCAATCCGCGTCGAATTTGAAGCGTGCCTGCAATTCGTCACCCGACGGCCCGGCGCGGCTATAAGCGTACTGCTGTACATGCGCGCGCGCCTCGTCCAACGCCGGTGCAATTGCCGCGGAGCCCAGCACTGCCGTGGTACCGGTAACCTTCACCAGCACTTCCTTGAGGGCCTCGCGCGCCGCACTAGTGAGCGACGCGGCGCTCTGGTCCGGTACAGGCACGCTGGCGGAATACAGGTCACGCACGATCTCGGCTTTGACCGGGATTGTCAGCGTCAGGAGCAACCCAACCAGCCACACCCGATAGTTTTTTGCCACAGCAGTCTCCATAACCTCGCAGGCGTTCCCGCGCATTGTAACAGCAGCCGCGGAACACCCATACGGCAGCTACACACACCGGCAGGCAAAAGCCCGTCAGTGCGCGCCGACCGCTGGCGCGCTAGAATGGCCGCCCTTAACATCACGCAACAAACAAGCGGACGACACTCAATGAGCGACCACAGCGGAAAACCCGGCCTGACCTACCGGGACGCGGGCGTTAACATCGACGCCGGCAATGCACTGGTAGAGCGAATCAAGGCTGTTTCCAGACGCACAGCGCGCCCGGGTGTGCTCGGCGGACTCGGCGGTTTCGGCGCGTTATTCGCCATGCCGACAGGCTACCGGGAGCCGGTGCTGGTGTCGGGCACGGATGGCGTGGGCACCAAACTGCGCCTGGCGATGGATATGGGTATTCACGACACCATTGGCATCGACCTGGTGGCAATGTGCGCGAACGACCTGGTGGTTGCGGGTGCCGAACCACTGTTTTTTCTCGACTACTACGCAACCGGCGCGCTTAACGTGGATACCGCTTCCGCGGTGGTGACGGGCATCGGGCGGGGTTGTGAACTGGCGGGTTGCGCTCTGGTGGGAGGCGAGACCGCCGAGATGCCGGGCATGTACACCGGAGAGGACTACGACCTCGCCGGTTTCTGCGTAGGTGTGGTGGAGAAATCCGCGATTATCGACGGCAGCACCGTGCAGCCTGGCGATACCCTGCTCGGGCTCGCGAGCAGCGGCCCACATTCCAACGGCTATTCCCTGGTGCGCAAGATTCTCTCGGTAAGCGGCGCATCCCTGGACCAGCCATGCGGTGAGACCACACTGGGCGCGGCACTGCTGGAACCGACCAGGCTGTACGTCAAGGCAATTCTGCAGTTGATTCGTGATACCGAGGTGAAAGCGCTCTCGCACATCACCGGCGGAGGGCTGCTGGAAAACCTGCCGCGCGTACTGCCGGACGCGAGCCGCGCCCACATTGATACGCGGAGTTGGGAGTGGCCAGCGGTGTTCCAGTGGCTGCAGCAGCATGGCAATGTAGAACGCAACGAAATGTACCGCACATTCAATTGCGGGGTCGGCATGGTGGTCTGTGTGGCAAGCGCGGATGAACAGGCGGCCCTGGCCAGCCTGGCGGCCAGCGGCATCCACGCCTGGACTATTGGTCGCATAGACTCAGGAGAGCCTGGCGTTGAGCTTGAGGGGTGAGGAAACCGCACCCGGTGAGCCGCGCCTGGCGATTCTCATTTCTGGCCAGGGCTCCAACATGCGCGCGCTCATCGACGCCTGCGCCAGCGGCCAGTTGGCTGCGAGCGTCGGCGTGGTTATCAGCAACAACCCGCAGGCAGCGGGTTTGGCGGTGGCGGCCTCGGCGGGCATTCCCGTCCGGGTGATCGACCACCGCAGCTACCCAAACCGCGAAGCTTTCGATACCGCGCTGCTCGCAGAGTTATCGGGGCATAGCCCTGCGCTGGTGGTGCTCGCCGGGTTCATGCGCATACTGACCTCGACATTTATCCAGGCCTGGGCGGGACGCCTGCTGAACATCCATCCCTCCCTGCTGCCCCTGTACCCGGGTCTGAACACCCACCAACGCGCACTCGACGCGGGCGACGCATTCGCCGGCTCCACAGTCCATTTCGTTACCCCGGAGCTGGATGGCGGCCCGCCGGTATTGCAGGCGCGGGTGCCTGTTCGTGCCGGGGACAGCGCGCAAACCCTCGCCGCGCGGGTCCAGGCGCTGGAGCACGAGATCTACCCGTTGGCGGTAGGCTGGTTTCTGGAAAATCGTTTGCAATTGCGTGCCGACGGAGCATATCTGGATGGCGACAGACTCTCGCCCTCGGGCATCGAATACCACCCCGGGCCGGGTTGAAGGCCCGGCAGACCGGCATCACGCCCGCGGCAGCGTCACTCCCCGCTGGCCCTGATACTTACCGCCACGGTCCTTGTAACTCATTTCACACACTTCGTCAGACTCGAAAAACAGCATCTGCGCCACCCCCTCGTTGGCGTAGATTTTCGCCGGCAAGGTGGTCGTGTTGGAAAACTCCAGCGTCACGTGACCTTCCCACTCGGGCTCCAGTGGTGTGACATTGACGATGATGCCACAGCGCGCATAAGTCGACTTGCCCAGACAAATCGTAAGCACGTTGCGTGGAATACGAAAGTACTCCACGGTGCTGGCGAGGGCGAAAGAATTCGGGGGTATTACGCAGACATCTCCCGTTACATCGACGAAGCTGTTTTCATCGAAGCGTTTTGGATCGACCGTGGCCGAATTGATATTGGTAAACACCTTGAAGTGATTGGAACAGCGCACATCATAGCCGTAGCTGGACGTACCATAGGAAATCAGGCGTTCACTGCCGCGGGTGCGTACCTGGCCGGATTCGAACGGTTCAATCATGTTGTTTTCAGCCGCCATACGGCGGATCCACTTGTCGGCTTTGATACTCACTCGCTGGGCTTCCCGGGTCTGATGATTAGTCGTCGGAGATGGAGATTTCCGGGAACTGCCGCACCGGGTTATCTCCCGATGCCAGCAGCGCCTTCTCCACTGCGGCGGCGGCGTCGAGATACAGGGCAGCCTCCGCGGAATCCGGTGCGGACACCACGGTGGGCGCGCCCGCATCGGTCTGCTCACGTATGGCAACCGACAGCGGCAGGCTGGCCAGCAGCGGCACGCCATACTCGCGCGCTATACGCTCGCCCCCCGCGTCTCCAAAAACATGCTCCTGGTGACCACAGGCGCTACACACATACACCGCCATGTTCTCAACTATACCGAGCACCGGCACATCCACCTTGCGGAACATCTCGATTCCTTTCTGCGCGTCGAGCAGGGCGATATCCTGCGGTGTCGTGACAATCACGGCACCGGACACGCTCGCCTTCTGCGACAGCGTCAGCTGTATATCGCCGGTGCCGGGGGGCATATCGATAATGAGATAGTCGAGCTCTCCCCAGAGCGTTTGCAGCAGCAGTTGGGTGAGCGCACCGCCGGCCATGGGCCCGCGCCAGACCATCGGCGTGCGCTCGTCGGCCAGGTATCCCATCGACATGGTTTTCAAGCCGTGAGCCTCGATGGGCAACAGCCACTTGCCATCCTTCTGCTCCGGCCGCACATCCGCCCCGATACCCAGCATCAGTTGCTGGCTGGGCCCGTATATATCGGCATCCAGCAGGCCCACCGCCGCGCCGCGCGCCTTGAGCGCCAGCGCGAGATTCACCGAAGTAGTGGATTTACCGACACCTCCCTTACCGGAGGCGACGGCTACAATGTACTTGATCTTGTCCATGCTCTTCCCGATTAGTCGCACCCGCGCCTGACGCCGGGAGACTGGCTCTCTGCGTGGGGGCCCAGTATAGGCACATGCCTCCGGATCAACAACGCCAGAGCAGCATCCGGTAGATGAAACCGCGCGGCAAAACCGCTATAGTGGCGCCCCTTTTTTGCCGAAGCCACCGTGCCACATGGCCAGACAGAAGCCCCGCAGAATACTGGTAACCAGCGCGCTGCCCTACGCCAACGGTTCGCTGCATCTCGGCCACCTGCTCGAACAGGTACAAACTGACATCTGGGTGCGTTTCCAGAAGTCGCGCGGACACGACTGCCTTTACGTCTGCGCCGACGATGCCCACGGCACCGCCATTATGTTGACAGCGGAACGGCTCGGCATCACCCCACAGGAACAGATCGACACGATACGCAAGGAGCATGAGCGGGACAGCGCCGGCTTCCAGATCGGCTTTGATAATTTTTACACAACCCATTCGCCCGAGAACAGGCACTGGTCTGAAACGATCTACCAGAGGCTCCGGGACAATGGCCATATCGCCACGCGCGACATCACCCAGGCCTACGACGCCGAAAAGGGCCTGTTCCTCGCCGACCGCTTCATTCGCGGCACCTGCCCGAGCTGTGGCGCGGCGGACCAGTATGGCGACAACTGCGAGGCCTGTGGCTCGACCTACAGCCCCCTGGACCTCGTCAACCCGGTCTCGGCGCTGTCGGGTTCGACGCCGGTAGAAAAGGAATCGACGCACTTCTTCTTTAAAGTGCCGGATTTTGAAGCCATGTTGCGCGAGTGGCTGGCGTCCGAAACCCTGCAGAGCCAGGTCGCCAACAAGCTGCGCGAATGGGTGGACGGAGGCCTGCAGGAGTGGGATATCAGCCGCGATGCGCCCTACTTCGGCTTCGAGATTCCGGGCGAACCGGGCAAGTACTTCTATGTCTGGCTGGATGCACCCATCGGCTACATTGCCAGCTTCCAGAACTACTGCGATCGCACAGGACATCCGTTCGACGACTACTGGCAGCGCGGCAACGATACGGAGCTGTACCACTTCATCGGCAAAGACATCATCAATTTTCATGGGCTGTTCTGGCCCGCTATGCTGGAATCGGCAAACCTGCGCGCCCCTACCGCCATCTATGTACACGGCTTCCTGATGGTCAACGGCACGAAGATGTCGAAAAGCCGTGGCACGTTTATCAAGGCGGGCACCTATCTCGAGCACCTCGATGCGCAGTATCTACGCTACTATTTTGCGGCGAAGCTCAGCGCATCAGTGGATGATATCGATCTCAACCTCGACGACTTCATCCAGCGCGTGAACGCCGACATCGTGGGCAAGGTCGTGAACATCGCCAGCCGCTGCGCCGGTTTCCTGCGCAAGGGGCACGCCAACACATTGTCGGCACGCTGCGCTGAACCCGAATTGTTGCAGTCTTTCATCGACCGGGGTGAAGGGATTGCCACACTGTACGAAAGCCGGGAATTCAACAAGGCGATGCGTGAAATCATTGCCCTGGCGGATCGCGCGAATCAGTACATTGATGAGAAAAAGCCCTGGCTGCTCGCCAGGGAGCAGGACCAGCAACAGACAATACAGGATGTCTGCAGCGTGGGTATCAACCTCTTTCGCGTGCTGATGATCTACCTGAAGCCCGTGCTGCCCGACATGGCTGAGAAAAGTGAAGCGTTCCTCAACTGTTCCCTGGACTGGACCACGTTGCAGGATGTACTGCTAGACCATCAATTGAGCGAGTTCACACCACTGCTCAAGCGAATCGATCCGGCGCAGGTTGAGGCGATGATCGAGGCGAGCCGTGAAGAGCCGGTGGACAAGGCTGCCGACGCACAGACTGCGACCACTCCGGATACGGGGCAGCAGGGCGGGGGTAAAAAACAGGCGGCGTCTGCGGAGGCCGGTTCGTCCACCATCGCGTATGAGGATTTCGCCCGCATCGATCTGCGCGTTGCGGAAATTACCGCGGCCGAACGCATAGAGGGCGCCGACAGGTTACTGCGGCTGACACTCAACCTGGGCAGGGAGCAGCCGGAACGCCAGGTACTCGCGGGAATCAGTGTCGCCTATCAACCAGAGGAGCTGGTTGGACGCCTGACTGTCGTCGTGGCCAATCTGGCACCACGTAAAATGCGCTTCGGCGTGTCGGAGGGCATGGTGCTGGCCGCGGGGCCCGGTGGCGAGGAAATTTTCCTGCTGTCGCCGGATCAGGGTGCAGAGCCCGGAATGGCCGTCAAGTGATTCATCCCGCAGACCGCGAGCATAAGTCGATGCTTGAACGCCCACGAAGGCAGGCTCTACCGGGCGTTTGGAGTTTTACACTAAGCTGTTAGACTACTGGGCATTAGTTTGCCAAATCAAACTGTGATTGGGGCCCCCGGGCGCTAGAATAGCACCCGGCTCCGGCTGGGGCCGGTACGTCCCCTTGCACGGCGCGACGAGAACACGAGCATGCTTGCAGATTACTCCATCCTGTTGATCGGCGCGATTCTGGTCAACAATTTTGTGTTGGTACAGTTCCTGGGACTGTGCCCGTTTATGGGTGTCTCCAACAAACTGGAAACCGCCATGGGCATGTCCATGGCGACCACCTTTGTGCTGACACTTGCCTCCGCCTGCAGCAACCTCACCTACCATTTCCTGCTGGCACCGCTGGGGCTGGAGTACCTGAAAACTATCGCCTTTATCCTGGTGATCGCGGTGGTTGTGCAGTTCACGGAAATGGTGGTGCGCAAGACCAGCCCGCTGCTGTACCGCGTACTGGGCGTCTACCTGCCGCTGATAACCACCAATTGTGCGGTGCTCGGCGTGGCGCTGCTCAACCTCAACAAGGAACACAGCTTTATGCAGGCGCTGCTCTACGGCTTTGGCGCGGCGGTCGGGTTCTCGCTGGTACTGGTGCTTTTTGCGGCCATGCGCGAACGACTGGCAGTGGCTGATATCCCGACGCCCTTCCGCGGCGCAGCCATCGGCATGATCACTGCGGGCCTCATGTCGCTGGGCTTCATGGGCTTCGCCGGGCTGGTGTAACGGCATGCTTGAACTACTTTTGCAGCACCCGATGCTGGCCGCTTTGGCCGCTCTTGTAGGCCTGGCCGCGGTTTTTGGCGCACTGCTGGGCTTTGCCGCAGTCCGCTTCAGGACCGAGGGCAACCCGATCGTGGATCAGATCAACGAGATCCTGCCGCAAACCCAGTGCGGCCAGTGTGGTTTTCCCGGCTGCAAGCCCTACGCCGAGGCAATCGCCGCCGGCGAGGCGATCAACAAGTGTCCACCCGGCGGGGAAGCGGGCATCCAGGCACTGGCGGACCTGCTGGATCTTGAAGTTATTCCGCTGGACGCGGAGCACGGCGAGGAAAGCCCCAGGCCCGCCGTCGCCTTTATTCGCGAAGACGAATGCATCGGCTGCACCAAGTGCATCCAGGCGTGCCCCGTGGACGCCATACTCGGTGCCGCCAAGCAGATGCATACCGTCATTGCGAGCGAGTGCACCGGCTGCGACCTGTGCGTGGAGCCCTGCCCCGTCGATTGCATTGATATGCTGCGGGAGGAAGAGACACTGCAAAGCTGGCACTGGCGATTGCCCGATCCCGTGAGCCGGCGCGTGGAGATCATCGCAACAGACGCCGACGGCGATGACGGCGCTTCCGAAGAGCGTGCGGCATGAACCGTATTCACCGCTTTCACGGTGGCGTACACCCGCCGGAAAACAAGCGGCAATCCGTGCGTACACCAATCGCCAGTGCCGGCATCCCGCCACAGCTCATCGTCCCCCTGTCGCAACACATTGGCGCGCCCGCGGCACCGGTGGTCAGCCCGGGCGACAAGGTCCTCAAGGGGCAACTCATCGCCGAACCGCAGGGCCTGGTTAGCGTACCCATACACGCTCCCAGTTCCGGCGAGGTGGTCGCGGTCGAGGATCGCCTGGTGCCCCACATATCCGGACATTCAGCACCTTGTATCGTCATCGATACAGACGGCCGGGACGCGTGGATCGAGCATCACGGCACCCCGGAATTCCGCGCACTCGACGATGCCACACTGCTGGAGTGCATCCGCAACGCGGGGATAGCAGGTATGGGAGGCGCTGGCTTCCCCAGCTCGGTAAAGCTCAGGGTACGCGAAGGCAAAACCATCGACACGCTGATCATCAACGGCACGGAATGTGAGCCCTACATCACCGCAGACGACGTGCTCATGCGCGAACGCGCCGATGCCATCGTTGCGGGTGCCAGGATTCTCAGCCACCTGACTCACCCGGCAGAGACACTGATCGGCATAGAAGATAACAAACCCGAAAGCATTGAGGCCATGCGCGCGGCGATCGATGGCGACGACATCCGGGTTGTCGTGTTCCCGACCAAGTACCCCTCCGGCGGCGAGAAACAGCTGATTGAAATCCTCACCGGCAAGCAGGTTCCCAGCGGGGGGCTGCCTGCCGATGTCGGCGTAATCTGCCAGAACGTGGGCACCGCTGCCGCTGTTTACGACGCCGTCGTGCGCGGCCGGCCGTTAATTTCGCGCATCACCACGGTCACCGGTGAAGGCGTGCGCGAGCCTCAGAATTTCGAGGTGCTCATCGGTACGCCCATGAGCTACCTGCTGGCAAAGGCCGGCTACCAGGAAGCTGCCAGCAATCGCCTGATCATGGGTGGGCCCATGATGGGCTTCACCGTACCTGACCCGGCGGTGCCCATTATCAAGACCACCAACTGCCTGCTGGCGCCCACAGAGGCAGAGCTGCCAACGCCGCCACCCGCGCAAGCCTGCATCCGCTGCGGCATGTGCGCCACAGCCTGCCCGGCGAGCCTGCTGCCACAACAGCTTTTCTGGTTTGCCCAGGGTAAGGAATATGAAAAGCTCGAGGAACACAACCTGTTTGACTGCATCGAATGTGGCGCCTGTTCCTATGTATGCCCCAGCCATATACCACTTGTGCAGTACTACAGGGCATCCAAGGCGGAAATTTTGCAGCAACGCCGCGATCATGCAAAAGCGGAGCACGCCCGTCAGCGCTTTGAAGCGCGCCAGGAGCGGATCGAGCGCGAAGAGCGGGAAAAGGAAGCGAAGCGCGCCGCACGCAAGCAGGCCGCTGAAGCCAAGGTAAAAGGGGATAGCAGCGACGGCGAGGATCCGATCCAGGCAGCCATCGAACGCGCCAGGGCCAAAAAAGCGGCCCAGCAGACCCAGGGCGCAGCCTCACAGGAAGACGAACTGGCGAGCCTGGAGAAAGCCGTGGTGTCCGCGCGCAAACGCCTGGACACCGCGAATGAGAAACTGGCCCAGGCCGAGAAGGAGGGCTCGGACCGGGTGGCGGCTCTGGCAACCGGCGTTGAGAAGACACGGGCCAAACTGGACAACGCAGAAGCCGCTTTGAGGGCCCATGCCCAGCGCGCGGGCGAGACAACCGGCCAGGCATCCGGCGACACCGACGCGGCACAGCTCGCCATTGAGAAGGCCAGGGCGGCGCGCGCCGCCGACGCGCAGCTCAGCCCCGGTGAGAAGGCCAAAGCCACGCTGACCAGCCTGGAGCAGCGCCTGGAGAAATCACGCGAAAAACTCGCGCAACGAAAAGCCGCCGACGATGAGGCGAAAATAATCGAGGCACTGGAATCGACCGTGGAGCGTCTCGGTGAGAAAGTCGAGCAGGCCCGCAAGCAGCTGGAAGTGACGGAAAAAGCCTGACATGTCTATGCTACGCCTCACTTCACCCCATGCGCACGGCCCGCAAAGCACGCCCAGGGTTATGCAGACCGTGTTGCTGGCAACGGTCCCGGGCATCCTGGTGCTGACCCATTTTTTTGGCTTTGGCACCCTGGTAAATATTCTCTGGGGATCAGTGGTCGCACTGACACTGGAATCGATCGCGCTGAAAATACGCGGCCGTCCCGTGGGCTTTTATCTCAAGGACTGCAGTGCACTGGTTACCGCGTTCTTGCTGTGTATCGCACTACCGCCCTACTCTCCCTGGTGGCTTATCGCCGTAGGTATCGCCAGTGCAATCCTGCTGGGCAAGCACTTCTACGGCGGCCTCGGCTACAACCCGTTCAACCCGGCCATGGTCGGGTACGTCGTGCTCCTGATCTCTTTCCCGGTGCAGATGACATCCTGGGCGCCGCCACGCGGCGCGGGAGAGGTGCCCGGCCTCATCGAAGCCCTGCAGGCCTGCTTTCTCCCGGCTGCTTACGATGGCACCACGATGGCGACGCCGCTGGACATCCTGCGCCAGAACGAGAGTCTGCTGATGGAGGACCTCTGGGCACAGAGCCCGGTATTCGGACGCTGGGCGGGTATTGGCTGGGAATGGGTCAATATCGCCTTCCTGGCGGGCGGCCTGTGGCTATTGCAGCGGCGGATTTTCACCTGGCATGCGCCGGTGGCGATGCTGGCGAGCATCGCGCTACTCGCCGCTATCTTCTACGATGGTGGCAGCTCGGCCAGCGGCGGCTCTCCCCTGTTCCACCTGCTCAGCGGCGCTACCATGTTCGGCGCCTTTTTTATCATCACCGACCCGGTCAGTTCCGCGGTTTCCGTGCGCGGACGGCTGATCTACGGTGCATTGATCGGCGTGCTGGTCTATGTCATCCGCGTGCGCGGCAACTATCCGGATGCAGTGGCGTTTGCCGTACTCATCATGAATTTTGCTGCGCCGTTCATCGACTATTACACACAGCCGCGAACGTATGGGCACAAACGCGCCGGGCCGGGGAGCTGAGATGCTGGGCAGGTCGATCACTCGCAACAGCGTGCTGCTGGCAATGTTCGCAGTAGCCACAACGATGCTGATAGTCGGCACGCAGCTCAGCACGAAAGATGAGATCAGCAGGCAGATCCGTCTGGCTGAGGAAAAAGCTCTGCTGCAGGTGGTACCGCGTGACACGCACGACAACTCAATGGTCGACGATACGCTCACCGTCGGCCCCGCCGAGCCGGAACTCGGCCTGCGTGAAGAAAAGTCCATCTACCTGGCGCGTCGTGACGGCGAGGTCGTAGCCGCGATCATTCCGGCTACCGCGCGAGATGGCTACACCGACGATATCCATCTGATCGTGGGCGTGAAGCGCGACGGCAGTATCGCCGGTGTGCGCGTCCTCGGGCACAAAGAGACCCCGGGGCTGGGCGACAAGGTAGACTTGCGTAAATCCGGCTGGATTCTGGATTTTGACGGCCGTTCGCTCGACGACCCGCCGCCCCCGGGCTGGAAAGTCAAAAAAGATGGCGGTGTCTTCGATCAATTCACCGGCGCAACTATCACGCCGCGCGCTGTTGTCGCAGCGGTGCAGCGGGTTTTACAATTCGCGGCAAGCAACCGGACGATGCTGTTTGGTGAGCCAGCAGATACATCGGTAACAGGTACTTCGGCAACAGGTACCTCGGCAACAGGTACAACGTAATGGCAAGCAACGGCTACGGCGAACTGACCCTCAATGGGCTGTGGAAGAACAACCCCGCGATCGTGCAATTACTGGGTTTGTGCCCACTGCTGGCGGTCACCGGCTCAGTCGTCAATGCCGTTGGCCTGGGCGTTGCCACCATTCTGGTGCTGATGTGCTCGAATACCGCGGTCTCCATCATCCGCAATATCGTATCGGACGCCGTGCGCCTGCCCGCGTTCGTCATGATCATCGCCGCAGCAGTCACCTGCATAGAATTGCTGATGCAGGCGTTCACGTATGAGATGTACCAGATTCTCGGTATCTTTCTGCCACTGATCACGACCAACTGCGTCATCCTGGGCCGCGCGGACGGGTTTGCCGCCAGGAATAGCGTGGGCCCTGCGCTGTACGACGGTTTTATCATGGGCATGGGGTTCGCCGCGGTGCTGGTGGTGCTCGGGGCAGTGCGCGAACTGTTCGGCACAGGCGCGCTGTTCGCCAATATGGACCTGCTGTTCGGGGCGGGGGCGGCGAACTGGAAGTTGACGATCTTCAGCAGCTACCAGCCCTTCCTGCTTGCCATCCTGCCGCCGGGCGCTTTTATCTTTACCGGGCTGATCATCGTACTGAAAAACGTTATCGACACCCGCATTCAACGCTACCAGGATGCCTTGAAGGAAAAACCCGTAAAAGGGTCAAAACGCGTGCGCGTCACCGGCAGCGTTTCCTGAGCCCCGGGCGCAGGTTCTCAGGCGTCCTGCGGCACTTGCCCTGCATCCAGCACGCACAGTGTATCGAGTAGCGCATCCACCGCCGCGTCATCCATACCGCGGTTTTCCAGCTCGCAGCTATAGGTGACGTACAGCAGCAGGCTACCGCAGGCTACAAACCACTCCCGCAAGGCCGTGTCCTCCTCCTCACTGGCGGCGCTCACACCTGCAAAATCACCGAGCAGTGTCGCCTGCCACACCTGGGGGCCAGCTGATTCTTCCTGCGCCAGCTGTGCCACGTCTTCGCTGTGAAATTCCCCCTCGGCCTTGTGCAGGGTACTGATCTCTATAGTGCCCACCGCATCGCGGTCGCTGATCAGAATGCTGTCTTCTTCCGTATCCGCCCACCATTCAGGTGGCAAGGCAATCGACCACCACTCGGTCTCCAATACATTCATAGCGGCAAAAGCCTCGACATCAGTAATGCGTCCTCGAAGCCGGTTCCGCTTCGATAGTAACGCTTGCGGGTTCCATCGACCTGAAACCTGCGGGATTCGTACAAGCCAATGGCCACCCGGTTGGATTCCCGCACCTCGAGCAGGCAGCGCGCTGCACCCTCCGCGTGCATTCGCCGGCAGGCCGTATCGAGCAAGCGCCCCCCCAGACCCAGGCCACGCGAGCTGTGGTGCACCCCGATAACGAGCAGCGTGGCTTCATCCAGCACACACGAATACACCAGGTAACCCTGCACCTCGGCAGCGCTCTCTGCGACCAGCGCCGTATCCGTGGACGAGGAAGCACACACGCTGCGAAATCGCTCCCCGGACCAGGGGTTGGGATTGACCTGCCTGTCCAGGGCCGCCAGCAGGGAAAATTCCGTCGGCAGCGCTTCCCGCACATCGACCCGCGGCACTCAGGCGCGCTCGCCGCGCGCCACCACGCCCGTTCGCAATGGCTGGAGCGCCCGCCACGCATGGCGCTTGAGATCGGGATCGCGCAGCATCCGGGCAGTGCCGGGTATCGTCACGGCGGGGACCTGCAGCCGGCTCGTTTCGACCCAGTGCGCGCACTCGTCCCCCAGCAACACAATGCCCGCGCATCCCAGTTCCTCTATTCGACGCCCGAGGAAAGCAGCCAGGCTGGCCCTTGCGGCGTCCAGACCACTGTCCAGCTGTCGGTTGCTGTGCAGTGGCCATTTGAAGGTGGATACCTGCGGCGCCACGGTGCCCGGGGGCCCGGCGACCCCATCGACACCCCCGCGAAAGGCGAGTGCATGCGCGACCGCCTGAACCAGCTGCACCTGATCCGAGGTGAGAGGCATTTCACCCAGGTTTTCCAACCAGAGCCACTCCCCCGCGAACAGTGTCACCAGGCTGAAGTTGCATGCATCCGCCGGCTCGACCGCTTGCGCGGCTGCCGGGCGAACAGGGCTGTCGCCGGCCTTGCGCCGCGGGGGCGCAGACTTCTCGACGCGGGTCGACTCGCGGGAACCCGGGGGCAACCGGGACACCGCCCCCGGCGGCGCGGCCTGCTCCGCGCGTACCTGCACCAGGCGCCGGCTGGGAGCCGCGCCGCGGGCCTGCCGGCGCGACACGTAAGTGGGCACACCGAGAGCCTGCAGGTAGGCCAGCTTGTGCAATGCACTGTTGTGTATTTCGCTCATGCTCACCCGGACGGCTATCGCTGCAGGCGCAGTTTAGTGTCTGGAGTGATCGCGATGCAACACACCCCACGCGGCGCGCCCCCTACAAGCTCACTACACGCCCACTGCACGCCTACTACTACAGCCAGCGCCAGCCGTAGCGACTGAAAAAGCGTGCCGCGGAGCGCAAAAAATGGCCGATGTGCCGCCAGCCCTTGCGCGACGCATATCCGCCGTGATGCACTATTTCCATCGCCGGGAAGAACATCAGTCGGCCGGTGCGCGCCAGGCGCAAAGACAGGTCAAAATCCTCGAAATAGAGAAAAAAGTCCTCGTCAAAGCCGCCGACAGCCCGCAGGTGCGAGGTCCGCACCAGCATGCAGCACCCGCTCGCGATATCGATCTCGCAGGGTCTATCGGCGCTCAACTCCCGCCGCATCTCGTAGTGCGCCAGCCGGGCGGCAAAGGGTCGCTTGAGCAACGCCGGCGCGAAACCGCGCAGCGCCAGCAGCAGCACAGAAGGGTAACGTTTACACAGAAACTCCGTCTGCCCATCCGGCCCCCTGACCCCGGGGCTCAGCAGCGCGATACCGGTGTCCCCGGCGAGCGCCGCGACACCCCTGGCCAGCGCGCAGGCATCGAGTTCCGCATCGGGATTCAGCACCAGGTGATAATCGCTGCTCGCGGCATTCAGCGCCGCATTATGGCCCGCGCCAAACCCGCGGTTGTGTTCCTGCAACAGGAGTTCCAGTCGAAAGCGCTCATTCTGCGCAAACGCGTCCAGCAGCTTGCGCAACGACGTCCGGTACCCCGGCCCGGAGGCGTTGTCCACACAGTAGACGACCACTGCCTCCAGTTCGCCCTCGTTTACCGCCATCGCGGCTGCCTGCTGCAGGCTCTCGAGTACCCGTTGCAGCATACACAGCGGGCTGTTGTACAGGACGATTGACGCGGACAGGCGTGCCGCGGACGACGGAGTAACTGGCATGCCGGCGATGTTAGCAGGTCGTGTGTGTTCGGCATACGATGCACCGGATTCCCTCGTTCACAGCACGCAGGGCAGGGCGTCCGGCTGCTGCCCGAAAGTACCCCAGCCAACGCCAGCCCGGGGGTATTGCTGCCGGCGCTCCAGGCACCCCGGAGGCCCCCCGGAGCTAGTGTGAAAAATCACAAAATCCCCCTATCACCCTGTAAATTATCGTGTTTTCTGACCGCACCATGCTAAGCTGTGAGAAAGTACATAATTCAAAGGTTGACTCTGTTAGCAAAGATCGCAGAATCACCGTGGGGCTAGTGAAAAAAACCAAGACCTGCTCATCCGCGGGCAACAGGGGATAACAATGATCATCAGGGGCTTCTCTCTCTTCAGCCGTTTGGCTGCCGTTATTGCCATGCTATTCACCCTCTCCGCTTGCGGTGGAGGTGGCGGCAGCGAAGGCGGTTTCATTCCCGAAACCAACGAACTACAGCTCAGCCTTTTCGGACCGGGCGGCGAACCAACCAACGCCATTTCCCCTACCAGTCCGGGCACCCTGGAAGTACGCGTCAAGGGTGACAACAAGCGCGGCGTGGTGGTTTCTGTCAGCGCGACGCTGGCTAGCGTCACACCGGCCACGGCCCTGACCGACAGCACCGGCGTGGCAACGTTCCAGATAAACGCCGGCACCGAACGCGGGGCGGGTACTATCACCGCGACCGCCAGCGTGAACGATGAGAACGTCACGGGCAGCCTTGGCTTCCAGGTACAGCCCTTCGAGTTAATCCTTTCGCTGCTCGACCCGGATGGCAACGCCACCACGTCCGTGTCGGCGACCAAGCCCGGCACCCTTGAAGTCCTTATTCCCGGTGAAAACAACAGCGGGGTGCTGGTGCAGGCAACCGCCAACATCGGTGTTCTAAGCCCCGCAACTGCACTGACCAACGAGCAGGGCATCGCGACCTTCCAACTGGAAGCCGGCGACCAGCGCGGTGGCGGCTCAGTCAGGGCGAACGCCAACGTGGACGGCGAGTCTCTCTCCGGCAGCCTCAGCTTTCAGGTGGGCGAAACGGGATTCCGTATCGGGTTTTTCGACGACGACGACATGTTTGTAGAGGGCGGGGT
>Ga0102938_10000372_pt1 | contig 32650 bp, 27 predicted proteins | sample SalPonR2_B_D2_MG_FD_84516 | JGI IMG/M metagenome (GOLD analysis project Ga0102938, IMG submission 84516) | Salt pond soil microbial communities from South San Francisco under conditions of wetland restoration - Salt Pond MetaG R2_B_D2_MG | ecosystem: Environmental > Aquatic > Marine >...
AACAGCCGAAAGGGTGCCCAGTACGGCGGGGAGCAGCGAGTGGTAGAGATCGGCGACGCGTGCATTGTTGCGATCCACGGCCAGCAGGTAATTGGTTAGATCGTTGCTGCCCACAGACAGAAAGTCGACAAGCCGTGCGAGGTCCCGCGCCTGATAGACCGCCGCGGGCACTTCCACCATTACCCCTATCGGCGGCAACTCGCCTTCAACTCCCTCCTGCAGCAACTCACGATGACCCCGCTGGATAAGCGCCAGCGCTTCTGTCACTTCAGCGACATTACACACCATGGGCAACATGATCCGCAGATTCCCGAGCCCTGAGTTCGCCTTCATCATGGCGCGAACCTGGGCGAGGAAAATCTCCGGGTGATCCAGCGTGACGCGAATACCGCGCCAGCCGAGAAACGGGTTGTCTTCCTCAATGGGAAAGTAGGGAAGGGCTTTATCGCCGCCGATATCCAGGGTGCGCATGGTCACCGGCTTCGGCGCAAAAACCTCGAGCTGGTCGCGATAGATCTGTCTCTGTTCCTCCTCACTCGGGAATCGGTCGCGCAGCAAAAACGGCACTTCCGTGCGGTAGAGACCCACCCCCTCGGCGCCCTGTTCCAGGGATCGGGAGACATCCGCCATCAGGCCGGTATTAACCCACAGCGGTATGCGCTGACCGTCGGTCGTTTCACAGGGTTCATCGCGCAACGCTTCCAGGTCTCTTGACAGCTCGCGGTCCTGGTCGAGTATTTTCTGAAAACGCCGACGAAACGCCGGTGCGGGATTGATATGCACCGTGCCGTTATAACCGTCAATGATGAGCTCGCGATTTTGCAGTTTGGCGTAGGGTAGATCGACCGCACCCATCACGGTGGGCACGCCCATTGCCCGCGCGAGGATAGCCACGTGCGAGTTACCTGATCCGCGCACCGAGATGAGGCCCGCCAGTTTCTCTCTGGGTATTTCGCCGAGGGATGAGGCAGTCAGTTCTTCACCGATCAGAATACTCTGGTCCGGATATTTAACGACGTGCTGGTCGCTCGCCTGCAGGTAGGACAGCACCCGGGTCCCGAGGTCTCGTACATCCACCGCACGCTCCCTGAGGTAGCTGTGCTCCATGCGCTCGAAGTGGCGGATATGTTCGATCATTACATGGCTGAGCGCGCCCTGCGCCCACTCGCCATCGCGAATCATGCGCACCACTTCCGCGCCGATTGCTGAATCGTCCAGAATACTCAGGTAGACGTCGAACAGCGCGTGATCCTCGGAGCTGAGCTGGCCGCCAAGGTTGTTCGCGACCACCTGGATATCCTCGCGCACCCGGTCCAGCGCGGCGCGAAAAGCGCGCACCTCGGCGCGCCGGCTCTGCGCCTTGCGCGATGGCACTGTGTACAGGTCGGCCCCGGGAGTCACCACCACCGCGGTGCCAATGGCCACCCCGGGCGCACCGGGTATGCCGCTGACTTTAGTCGAGCCAGCCGCGATCCCTGTCTCCTGATATACCGAGCCGGTGACTCGCGCATGCGCAATCACACCTGCGAGCTGGGCCGACATGGTGACCAGGAAAGCCTCGTCACTCTCGTCAAAACGCCGGCTCTGGGCCTGCTGCACAACCAGCACGCCCAGCACTTCCCGCTGATGAATAATCGGCACACCGAGAAACGAACGGACGCTTTCCTCGCCCAGCCCCTGCAACAGCTGAAAGCGCGGATGGTTTTCAGCATCCTGCAGGTTTACCGGCTCCTCGCGCTCCGCGACCAGGCCCACAAGGCCATCGCCGGGCCCAAGGCTGGCGACACCAACCAATTCCTGATTCAAACCTTCGGTGGCGCGAAACATGAAGCGCCCGGTGGCCGGATCGCGCATATACACGCTGCACACATGAGTGTTCATCGCATCGCGCACCCGGCGCACAATGATCGCCAGCGCATCGTCGAGGCCCTTGGCCGCGTTTACCTCCTGGACGATATTGCGCAGGGTTTCCAACATAGGGGTCAGGGTCCGCCGCGATGATCCATGAAATGACACAGCGGCAGCACCAGTTCTTTCATTGCCCGCCGATACACTTCCCGTTTGAAGGAGATAACCTGTTCGAGCGGGTACCAGTAACTCACCCACTGCCAGCTATCAAACTCCGGCTTGTCATTCAGGTCCAGTCTGACCGCGTCGTCCGCTTCCAGCAGGCGCAACAGGAACCATTTCTGCTTCTGGCCTATACACACCGGGCCCTGTCCCCTGCGCACATAGCGCTTCGGCAGACGATAGCGCAGCCAACCCGCGGTGGAAGCCAGTACCTCAACGGTATCGGCCTTGAGGCCGACTTCCTCGTGCAGTTCGCGATACAGGGCCTGCTCCGGCGACTCGCCAGAATGAATGCCGCCCTGTGGGAACTGCCAGGCGTTCCGCCCGCCCACTCGACGCGCCCACAGCACCTGGCCGCGGTCGTTCGCGAGCACTATTCCCACGTTCGCCCGGAAGCCGTCGGAGTCAATCACGTTGCATTGCCCCTCATTATTGTAGCGGGACATTGTTCCATACTTTGGCGGCGCTGAGAAATTTACTCACACAGGGACAGCCGCTATGCTTGGCATCCTTCGACGTGGGGCCCAGCGTGTGACACTGGCAATTTTTGATCTAGACAACACCCTGATCGGCGGTGACAGCGACCATCTCTGGAGCCAGTTCCTGGTTGAGGAAAACATAGTAAAGGGCGCCGATTTTGCCGAACGGGGCTCCCGTTTTCATGCGCAATACGCGCGCGGCGAACTGGATATAAACGCCTACCTGCATTATGCGCTGGGCCCTCTGGCCGGACAGCCAATGGAGGTGTTGGCCGAATGGCACCGGCACTTCATGCGCACCAGAATCGCACCTATCATGCTGCCAAAGGCCGGGGAACTCCTTGAACATCACCGTGCACAGGGCCACGTGCTGCTGATCATCACCGCCACCAACCACTTCATAACGCGGCCTATTGCAGACGCGCTGGGAGTGGAGCACCTGCTGGCCTGCGAGGCCGAAATCGTTGATGGACTGTACACGGGTGAACCGTGCGGCGTGCCGACATTTCAGGCGGGTAAAGTCACGCGTCTGCGCGAATGGCTGGCACCGCGCGAACTCAATCTCGACGGGGCCTGGTTCTACAGCGATTCCCACAACGACCTGCCGCTGCTGGAGCTCGTCGACCATCCCGTCGCGGTAGATCCGGACGAGCGCCTGCAGGCAAGGGCGGAAACCCTGGGCTGGCCCATCATATCGCTACGTGGCTGAACCTGTCCCGGTCGAGAAACGCTGCCGGTCTCTTTCGCGCCCCGTCTCTCCCGGTATCGTCACGCCCGCGCTTCGCGCAGCGGAGAAATGGGCGCGCACATGGCGTGGGGCGATCACAGCGCCGGCAAGCGATAAGCAAAAACGGTCTTCAGGTACTCGGTTTCCGGAATAGCGGGGTGTACCGGGTGATCGGGGCCCTGGCCTCCCTGTTCCACTATTGCCAGCCCACAGCCCGCGCGCACAGCCGCCTGCTGCATCGCGCCAATGAGATCGGTACGCGAAAGATGCATGGAGCATGAAGCTGACACCAGCATGCCCCCGGGCTCAAGCAATCCCAGAGCCGCCTCGTTGACCCGGCGGTAGGCGGAAATTCCTTTCTTCAGGTCCTTGCGCCGCTGCACAAACGCCGGTGGATCCAGGATGATGATATCGAAACGTTCACCCGCAGCGCGCAGTTCATTCATTACTTCGGGCGCTCCACCGCGCCGGGTGTGTACCCGCTCCTGCACGCCATTCAGCGCGGCATTCAAACCTACCGCCTCCAGTGCGCGCCGGGAACTGTCGACGCACATGACCTCACGCGCCCCTGCCAGGGCCGCCTGCACTCCCCAGCCGCCAACGTAACTGTAGACGTCCAGCACACGGCCACCTCCGGCCAGGCCCGCCAGCCGGGCACGCGACATCCGGTGATCGTAGAACCATCCGGTTTTCTGCCCCTCATAGGCCGGCACGCTGAACTGTGCGCCGTTCTCCTCCAGTTGCAGCCGCTCGGGTACGACACCGCACAGCAATTCGCCCGGTTGCTCCGCGCCCTGTTCCCTGCGGCTGCGACTGTCGCGGCGCAGCACAACACCCGCCGGCGCCATCACCTCCACGATTGCATCGCGCAAGGCATCGATATGCGGCTCCAAACCCGGATTATTCAGCTGTAACACCAGGCAGTCGCCGTAGCGATCGAGGACAAGACCGGGCATTCCATCGCTGTCGCCGTAAACCAGACGATAATAGGGACGATCAAAAAAGCGCTCCCGCAACGCGAGAGCCGCGCGTATACGCAGCGCACACCAATCGCGATCCAGGGGACGCTCCTCCAGCCGCTGGTAAACACGTGCGCAGATCAGGGAGTGAGGATCCATGTAGGCGCTGCCGAGGAGGTTCCCGCCGCTGTCGCGCACTGCAACTTCGTCTCCTGCCGCGAAGCCGGACAACTGGCTGCGCGCGGTATCCACCTCGTTGGAATACACCCACAAATGACCGCCACGCAGACGGCGATCAGCACCACGGCGGAGGAACAGGCTTTGCACTTCGCGTCGGCCGCGGACCGCTACAGCTGCTTCAGTCGTCGCACTGCGCGGAGTAATCCTCAGACGAGAGTAGCGCCTCCAGTTGCTGGACATCGCTCGGCTGTAGCTTGAAAAACCACCCTTCAATATAGGGGTCGGCGTTCACCAGTTCAGGTTCGTCCTCAAGTCGCGTATTGACGTCGATTACCTCGCCGCCCACCGGCGCATAGATGTCGGAAGCGGCCTTGACGGACTCCACCACACCCGCTTCCTCACCCGCCTCGAGCGCCGTACCCGTTTCCGGCAACTCCACGAAGACCACATCGCCAAGCGCGTGTTGCGCATGCTCTGTGATACCTACTGTCACGCTGCCGTCTTCTTCAAGCCGTGCCCACTCGTGGCTGGCGGCGTACTTCAGTTCACTCGGGGTTCGGCTCATAAAAAGTCCTCTCGGGATAGGGTTCGCCGGCAACCGACACACGGCGACGGCGCCTCATTCTAACCGGCAGCGGATGAAAAACAATTGTCAGCATGCGCCTGTCTCAGCCCAGACCCATCGCGTGTCGCATAATCTGGCGCTTCACCGGGTCCAGCGCATCAACGCGGCGCATACCCGCGTTGCGCAGCCAGCGCAGGCCTGGAGAACGCTGCGCAAACAAACGCTTGAAGCCCTCCATGGCCGCCATCATCACAAGGTTGTCGCCCTTGCGCTGGCGCTGGTAGCGGCGCAGCAGCGCCAGCTCGCCCGGGGGCAATCCGAGCGCGAGACCACGTGCAATTTCCTCCGTCAGTACAGCCACGTCCGCCAGGCCCAGGTTCATTCCCTGGCCCGCCAGCGGGTGTATGGTGTGGGCGGCGTCGGCCACCAGTGCAACGCCCGGCTGCACATAGTCCACCGCGTGCCGCTGGCGCAGGGGGAAGGCGAAGCGCTCGGAGGTAGTTAACACCTCACCCAGGCGGTACTCGCTCGCGCGGCCAAGTTCTGCACAGAACTCTGCAGCATCCAGCGCCAGCAGGGGTTCAGCATGTTCGTCGTCTATCGACCAGACGATGGAGCAGAAATGCCTGCCGGATTCGCCGGGCAGGGGTAGCAGGGCCAGGGGTCCGCCAGGCAGAAAGCGCTGCCAGGCCGTTGCCTGATGACTTTGCGCCACCTCCACTGTAGCGACGATCGCCCGCTGGCCGTAATCCCATTCACGCGTTTCAAAACCCATCAGTGTGCGCACCGCAGAGAGGGCGCCATCCGCTGCCACCAGCAGATTCGCCTGCAACAGGGCACCGTCTTCGAGCTCAACCAGCAGCGCATCGGCCTCGCTGCGCTGGCAGGCTCGCAAACCGGCTCCCGCGCACAACCGGATATCCGGGCGTGTCGAGATTTTCTCCAGCAAGCTGGCGAGAATGGCGCGGTTCTCCACGATATGACCCAGCGCGCTGGCATCCACCTCGCCGCAGTCGAACTCGACCTGGCCCGTGCCTTCTGCATCCCACACCGTCATGTGTTGATAGGCGCACTGGCGGTAGTCGACGATGGCCTCCCAGGCGCCAAGCGACTCGAGAAACGCCCGGGACCGCGGCGTGAGCGCACTCACTCGTGGATCGAAACTCACGACATCGCGCTCCCGGGGCAACGCAGCAGGCGTCAGCGCCTGCGCTTCCACCACCGCGATCGACAAGCCGCGCCCGGACAGCCCCAGCGCCAGCGCGGAACCGGCGATTCCCGCGCCAATGATCACGACATCGCAGGACCTGGAGTCAGCCATGTCGCTGCTGTCCCAGCGCGGCAACGCCGGCGGCATGGCGCACGAACTCGCGCTTCAGCGCCGGCAGTATGTCCAGCCCGGCGAGGGCGATGTCGCGGCCCATCCCCAGCAGCGGATCATTGTGCATGAACAGCGCGGGTATGTGGTCGCTGAAGCCGATAGTGCGCGCCTGGTCGGCCCCTTGACGCCGCTGGTAGCGAACCAGCGTGCGCAGATCGCCCAACGTTCGCCCCTGTTCAACAGCCGACGCGAGCACAGTTGCCAGTTCGGCAATGTCACGCAGCGCAAGATTGTAACCCTGGCCCGCCACCGGGTGCAGCGTGTGCGCCGCATTGCCCATGACTACAATGCCCTCGCGCACCTGCTCGCCCGCAAGCGTCAGCGCCAACGGATAACTCTGGCGCGCGCCCACCCGTTGCAGCCTGCCGAGTCGGTAGCCAAAGGCCCGCTGCAGCCGTGCGAGGAACTCGGGCGCAGCACACTCCACCATTTCCGCCGCACGCTCCGGTGGCAATGTCCACACCACTGCACTGCGGTGCTCACCACCCGTCGCAGCCGGCAAGGGCAACAGCGCCAGCGGCCCATCATCGCTGAAGCGCTCGAACGCGCACCCCCCATGCGCTTGCGCCGAGGCCACGTTCGCCACTACCGCGCACTGCCCGTATGGCTTTTCGACGAGATCGACCCCGAGCAACCTGCACAGCGTGGAGTTCGCACCATCGGCAACCAGCAGCAGCGCCGCGTCCAGCTCGCATTCGTCATCCCCGGCAATGCGCAGATGCACGCCGCGGTCCTGCTTGCGCACGGCGACCACTCTGGCGGGGCTGCGCAGTTCAACGCGCGGGCGACAACTGAGCGCCTCGGCGAGCGCCTGGCCCAGCCAGGCATTCTCGGCCACATAACCCAGCGCGGGCCAGCCGTGATCCGCGGCGTCGAGGAGGGCGCTGCCGAAGCGTCCCCGCGTCGAGACATGAATGCGTTTTATGGGACACAGCCAATCCTGCAGGGTCGACCAAACACCCATTTGTTCATAGAGAAGCCGCGAGCTGTAGCTCAGCGCCGTGGAACGGGAATCGAATGAGGGGTGGTACGCCTGTGAGTCACCGGCAGTCGGCAGCGGCACACCCTCCACCAACAGGATGGAAATGTCGGAGGGCAGCAGCGAGTCGAGCTGCAATGCGAGGCTTATCCCGACCATCCCGCCGCCGGCGATGACAATGTCGCGATGCCCGGTCATCGGCTAGCGGGCCATCAGGGCTTCAATGTCATCCGCAGATTTCGGTGCGTCTGCTGTGATGACCTCGCAGCCGGTATCCGTGACAGCCACATCATCCTCAATGCGAATGCCGATACCGCGCCATTTTTTCGCCACGCGCGTGTTGTGCGCCGAAACATAGATGCCGGGCTCCACCGTCATTACCATACCCGCCTCCAGGAGACGCCAGGCACCGTCAAGACGATAATCGCCCACGTCGTGCACATCCAGCCCCAGCCAGTGACCAACGCGGTGCATATAGAACTGCCTGTACGCACCGCGCTTGACCAGCCCGGCAACACTGCCCTTGAGCAGGCCGAGTTTTACCAGGCCCTCGGTAATCACCCGCACGCTGGCGGCGTGTGGATGGTTCCAGTCGTTGCCGGGCTTGATCTCGGCGATCGCCGCGGCCTGCGCATCCAGTACCAGATCGTACAGCGCACGTTGCGGCGCGGTAAATTTCCCGTTTACCGGAAAGGTGCGAGTCACATCGGACGCATAGCCTTCAAGTTCGCAGCCCGCGTCGATCAGCACAAGGTCGCCATCACGCAACTTTGCGCTGTTTTCAATGTAGTGCAGAATACAGGCGTTCTGGCCCCCGCCGACAATGCTCGGGTAGGCTGCATCGCGCGCGCCGCCAACGGCAAATTCGTGTTGCAGCTCGGCCTCAAGCTGGTATTCGAACAGGCCCGGGCGGCAGGCCGACATCGCGCGCCGGTGAGCGCGCCCGGTTATTGTGCCAGCGCGCCGCAGCACGCGCAGCTCGGCGGCGCTCTTGTACAGGCGCAGTTCGTGCAAAAGATGATCGAGATCGGTGAACTCGCCAGGCGGAACCGCACCGCTCGCTTCCTTGGCGCGGATGGTATTCACCCAGCCCATTATCTGTCGGTCGAAGTCTGCGGAACGGCCCATCGAATAGTAGACGCGGTCGCGTCCCTCAATCAGGCCGGGGAGAATTTCATCGATATCACCGATGGGAAAGGCATCGTCCGCAGCAAAACTGTCACAGGCGCCCTCGGGACCGGCGCGGTATCCGTTCCATAGCTCCATTTCCGGATCGCGTTCGCGACAGAAGATAACAAACTGCCCGTGACGGCGCCCCGGGATCAGCACCAGCACTGCATCGGGCTCCGCAAAGCCCGACAGGTAGAAAAAATCACTGTCCTGGCGAAACGCGTAATGTGTATCCCGGCTGCGCACCTGTTCACGCGCGGACGGTATGATCGCGATGCTGCCGGGCTCCATCAGGCCCATCAGGTTCCTGCGTCGACGAGCAAACTCAGTCTTGCTGATTCCCATGCGTACTCTCTTCAATCGTTTTGCGTGTCAGGGCCTGTGCGCATGCCTGAAGCCGGCGCTGACAAAGGGGCCACGGGCCGGGTGACTAATGCCGGGTGATCCCATCGTCAATCGGTTCTGCCGGCAGGCGTTCGAGGTACAGGTTGAGGACGGCGATGCGCAGGTATTCAACCAGTTCGGTATAACTTTCCTCCGGCTCGTCATCACGCCCCTGTTCATCCACGTACGCTTGCGACATGACCGCAATGTCCTCGAGGATCTCTTCCGCCTCAGGGGACCACTGGCGTGTCTCCGCGCCCGGCGCTGCGGCAGCTAGCCCAATGCCCGTTCCAAAGCCCTCGCACCATCCTGCAAATGCCTGTGCGCGCGTGTCAATCGGCTGCTCATCATCGGGCAGCAGAGGATAAAACCCCAAGGCCTCATCAGCCAGCGCGGTGGCAGTGGCCGCATACAATTGCATGATTGTTTCGGCGAGTTGACCCTGCGCAACCAGTTGCAGCCCGCCGGCAAGCGCGTCGAGGGCACGCTCCCCCGAATCGAGATCCGCCGCGGCCAGCAGGCCGCTCAGACAGCCGTGTATCTGTGCGGGGGACGCCTCGGCGCCCTGTTCCAGCAATTGATCGGCCAGTTCATCAAAATCAAACACTCCCTGGTTTTCAGGATCATCGAACATAGACTTCAGCTTCCTCGCCGCAAGCGCCGGGGCGCCATATCTGCTTGCTTGCTTTCATTCACGGGCGCCACGTTGAGTCGGCAGGCGCCTTGTCGCGTTGACCTGTATGAGAGCCACCACTATAGTAAGTCACCAACACGCCCAGCCCCAGTATACCCTCATGGCCAACACCCAATTGAAGGCGCTCGAAAAAAAGATCGACGAACTCATCGCCCTTTGCCAGGACCTTGATCGCGAAAATCAGACGCTGAAAAACGATCAGGCGGGCTGGTTACGCGAACGGCAGGAACTGATCGAGAAAAACGAGACTGCCAGAACAAAAGTCGAAGCCATGATTCACCGCCTACGTACCATGGAGTGACACGTGTGAGCCAACCCAATACCGTAACCGTGAAGATTCTCGACAAAGATTATCAGGTGGCTTGCCCGGAGGAACAGGAGAGCGACCTGGCTGTCTCCGCACAATACCTCGACAAACAAATGCGCAAGATACGCGACACCGGCAAGGTTATCGGTGTTGAAAGAATCGCTGTAATGGCCGCGCTCAACATCAGCTATGAGCTGCTGCAGGCCTCACACGGCCCGGAGTTCGACAAATCTGGCGCCGATGCGCTGACGCGGTTGCAGCGTAAGCTGGACGAGGCCCTGTATGGCTTGCGACAGATGGAAATCAACTGATCTGTCGCAGAAATGGCGCAATTTGTTGCGTACTAAGTCAACGCTCACAATACGAACTGCGCTATACTCTGTCCGGATCCCTGGCGTATGCGCCAGACAGTCAGTCCTCGAGCCGATAATCTCCAATCGGGGGTTCCAGGCCACTGTAGGTGTGCATGTCCGGCACAGACCGGAAAGCCTGATACAGTGCGGGAACCACCACCTTGAACCATCGGGTTCAAGGGCAGCACTGTCAGCGGTATGCCGGGAATCCCACTGATACATGTCGAAAGCCGCGGAGCAAAAAGTTCTCCTGAGGCGCTCTCTGCGGAGCCTGCGCCAACAACTCGGCCACTCGGCGCAGGCACTCGCAGCCCACTCTCTCACCGACATCGTCGAGCAACTGCCGCAGTGGCCGCAGGTGCGGACACTCGCGCTGTATCGCGCGGCCGACGGGGAGATCGGCACCGACCCCCTTACAGCGAGGGCGCGCCAGCTCGGAAAGGAAATCCACTTGCCGGTGATTGGCGCGGACCAAACACTCAGCTTTGCTCTCTGGGCCAGTGGTGTACCACTGCGACCAAATCGCTACGGCATCGGAGAACCTCCGACTGATGCGCCACGCTGCTCGGCAACCGAACTCGACCTGCTGTTCTTGCCTGTGGTGGCATGGGATGCATCCGGAGGACGCCTGGGTATGGGCGGGGGATTCTACGATCGCACGCTGGGCACCGCGGAGCACGCACCCGGCACAAAGCCTTTGCTAGTGGGCCTGGCGCACGACTGTCAGGAGGTGGCCCGGATCCCGCAGGAACCCTGGGACAGGACACTGGATTTCATAGCAACCGGGTCGCGGTTGCTGGACTGCTCGCGCACAACGCGCGCCGACTTCGACTGATTACTCGCTGAGAATAAGGCCCGCCTGCAGGGGTGAAGCAGGGGCGGCAACGGTATCGTTGGCTGCCATGGGCAGCAACAGCGTCAGGAGAACGCCAAGTCCGAAGGCGGCTACCAGCACTACGATGACGTCAGGTTTATGTTTCACAGGCTCTCTCTTACTTATCGGGTTATGCAACACGTGCTGATCAATTCAAGCACCGCGCCCAACCCCTGTGCCAGACAGACTTTTTCAATTACAAGCATCAAAGATTGTAATTATTTAACACATTCGCCTCCATGCTAGCCCAGCACTGCGCAAAAGAAAAGCCCTGAAAGCCGCATGGTGCCTGACTTTCGCCGAATAACTCCACTTTTTTACAATTAGCCGGGCCTGGACATCGCGCCGCCGACAACACTGCTGCCGCGGACTACGGCACCGGGCTCAGCGTTCTATCGCCGCCAGGTAGAGCTGGTAAGCGCGATTATCGGTTTCTTCCCAGTAGCGGAACTTGATTCGATCGAGCAACGCCTCAAAGGCCGCCTGCTCTCGCCTGGGCACCTGTACACCAAGCAGTATGCGTCCGTAGGCTGCACCGTGGTTACGATAGTGAAACATGGAAATATTCCAGCGCCGACCAAGGCCGGTCAGAAACTTCAGCAGCGCGCCCGGGCGCTCCGGAAACTCCACGCGATACACCCGCTCATCGCCCAGATCTGACGGGGCATGTCCGCCAACCATGTAGCGAACGTGCAGCTTTGCGACCTCGTTGTCAGTCAAATCCTCCGTTGCATAGCCGCGCTGGCGCAGCTCCGCCAACAGCCCGGCAAGATCATCACCGCCCGGCACCACTGAGAGTCCGACGAAAACGTGAGCGCTCGTGGCATCCGCATAGCGGTAGTTGAATTCGGTGATATTGCGGCGTCCCAGCACGCGGCAAAACTGCCTGAAACTGCCCGGCTTTTCCGGCACGGTCACGCAGATCACCGCCTCCCGGTGCTCGCCGATTTCGGTGCGCTCGGAGATGTAGCGCAGGCGGTCGAAATTGGTGTTCGCTCCACTGACGATGGCCAGCAGATCCTGGCCACTGACCGCATTGGTCTCGACGTACCTTTTCAAGCCCGCCAGCGCCAGAGCCCCCGCCGGTTCGGCAATACTGCGGGTGTCCTCGAAAATGTCCTTGATCGCCGCGCATATTTCGTCGGTGGATACCGTGATCACCTCCGCCACGGTGTCGCGAATGAGCCGGAAGGGTTCGCGGCCGATCTGCGCTACCGCGCAGCCGTCTGCAAACAGGCCCACTTCCGTCAGCCTGTCGCGTCGGCCGCGGCTCAGAGCAAGCTTCAGGCAGGCGGCGTCCTCGGGCTCCACGGCCACGATGCGAGTCTGCGGCCAGACATACTTCACATAAGCGGCAACGCCGGCGATCAGGCCGCCACCACCCACCGGCACGAACAGGGCATCCAGTGGGCTCTGGTGCTGCCGGACAATCTCCATACCGATGGTGCCCTGTCCGGCGATCACATCCGGGTCATCAAACGGGTGCACAAAGGTCAGGCCGTGTTCTCGCACCAGGGTGGCGGCTTGCTTCGCGGCGTCCTCGAAGGAATCCCCGTGCAGAATCACCCTGGCGCCGCGGCGGCGCACCGCATCGACCTTGATCAGCGGCGTGGTGCGGGGCATTACGATGGTCGCTTTCGCGTTCAGCGTCTGGGCCGCCACGGCAACACCCTGGGCATGATTACCGGCGGATGCCGCAACCACGCCACGCGCCAGCTCATCGGCCGGCATCCGGCTCATCTTGCAGTAGGCGCCACGCAGCTTGAAGGAGAACACCGACTGCAGGTCTTCGCGCTTCAGCCAAACGCGGTTGTCCAGGCGCCGCGACATCAGCGCGGCTTCATGTATAGGTGTCTCGCGTGCAACTTCGTACACACGGGCATCGAGAATACGTTTGATATACGACTGCGGCATGTAAATTCCTGTGACACCGGGATAGCGAACGACTGTTGTCGTCAAGCGTTCCCGTTCCAGTCTATAGTAATGCCCAGCGGTATCCACGGTACAGGCGCCAGGCGCACGCACCAGTACTACCACAGCAGGCGCGGCACTCGCGCGCCGGAGACGCACCCGGGGGCAACAGCAGGAGGACGCGACCGAATGAACCAGGACGAACTCAAACAGGCCGTGGCGGAAGCCGCGATCGCCTACATCAGGCCGAAGCTCGAGAACGACACCATTCTCGGCATCGGCACCGGCTCCACCACCGATCGCTTCATCGATGCGCTGGCTGATATCCGCGGCCTGTTCAATGCCACGGTGGCAAGCTCGGAGGCATCCGCCAGCCGGCTGCGCAGTCACGGCATCACCGTGTACGACCTGAACACGGTGGACAGTGTGGACTTCTACATCGATGGCGCGGACGAGGCAAACAGCTCGCTGCAGCTGATCAAGGGCGGTGGCGCTGCGCTGACCCGCGAAAAAATCGTCACCGCCGTGGCGCGTGAATTTATCTGTATCGCCGACGAAAGCAAGCTCGTGCGGACGCTCGGCGCATTCCCCCTGCCGGTAGAGGTTATACCCATGGCGCGAAGCCACGTCGCGCGAGAACTGGTGAAACTCGGGGGCGATCCGATTTATCGGGAAGGTGTCACCACCGACAACGGCAACGTGATTCTCGATGTACACAATTTCGCCATTCCCCAACCACTCGCCACCGAGGAAAGGATAAACAACATCACCGGGGTAGTGACTAACGGTCTGTTCGCGCTAAAACCAGCCGATGTGCTGTTGCTGGGCACAGCACAGGAAGGCGTGAAAACACTGCGCGCACAACAGGGGTAGATCAGTCGAAGACTTTCCCCGGGTTCATAATGCCCCGGGGATCAAAAGCCTGTTTAATCTGTCGCATGATGTCTATTTCGGCCTGAGAACGCGAATATCGCAGGTAATCTTTTTTTAGCAGCCCGACGCCGTGCTCCGCTGACACACTGCCGCCGTGGCGCTCGACAATCTCGAACACCCAGCGGCTGACCTCACCGCAGCGCTGCTGGAACTCCGCAATGCTCAATGTGTCGGGCTTGAGAATGTTCAAATGCACGTTGCCATCGCCGATGTGGCCGAACCAGACAATTTCAAAATCCGGATAGCTGGCGTTGACCACCTGCTCTACATCCGCAAGAAATGCCGGTACCCGTGACACCACGGTGGCGATATCGTTTTTATAGGGCGTCCAGCGCGCGAGCGTTTCGGAAATATCCTCACGCAGCCGCCACAGGGCCTGCGCCTGCGCCACGCTCTGGCTGATCACGCCATCGAGAACCCAGCCCTCCTCGACGCAGCGTTCGAACAGTTCCATTGCCTGCTCCGCCATACGGCCTGCGCCGTCCTGTTCCAGTTCAAGCAACGCGTAGTAGGGTGCAACAGTTGCAAACGGGCGCTGCAGATCCCGGTGCGCTATCACTTTCTGCAGCGCCAGCTCGGAAAAAAATTCGAATGCGCTGAGGGTCAGGGCCGAGCGGTAAACGGCAAGTACCTCCATGACGGAGGCCATATCGGGCACCGCGAGCACCAGCACCGCCATATCTCCCGGTGGCTTGCCAAGCCGCATGGTAGCCTCGACTATCAGGCCGAGCGTGCCCTCGGAGCCGATAACCAGGTGGCGCAGGTCGTACCCCGTGTTGTTTTTCACCAGGGCCTTGTTCAGGTCGAGCAGTTCTCCGGTGCCTGTTACCAGCTTCAACCCCGCGACCCAGTCGCGCGTCATCCCGTGGCGAATCACTTTGATGCCCCCGGCATTGGTGGCGATATTCCCGCCAACCTGGCTGGAGCCACTGGAGGCGAAATCCACCGGATAGTAAAGCGCCCGTTCCTCGGCGAAGGCCTGCAATTGCGCGGTGACGACGCCGGCGCCGCAGCGGACCGTGCGGTCCACCGGGTTGAAATCATCGATCTGGTTGAGCCGGTCCAACGCCACCACCAACTCTCCCTGACAGGCGACCGCGCCGCCACTGAGACCTGTTCGACCGCCCGATGGCACGATCGCCAGCGATTGCTCCGCCGCCAGCTGCACAATCTTCTGCACCTCGTCGATGCTGCCCGGAAGTACCACGGCGCCCGGCTGCGGGCTGGCGAAACGGGTCCAGTCAGTGCCGTAACCAACGAGCGATGCCGCGTCGCCGAGCACGCGCTCAGCGCCGACAATGGCGGCGAGGGCCGCGAGGATTTCCGGCTGTAACAGTCTGGCTTCGGGTTGGTCTGTCATGCGTGGAAAAGGCGCCTGCGATGGGAGCCCTATGCTATCATACGCGCCCTTTCGTGCCCCACTCATCCGCAAACCGAGCAAGGAACACCGCCCGTATGGCGAAGCGATCGCTGGAAAAAGACAAGATCAGGATTCTGCTGTTGGAGGGCGTGCACCCCTCGGCAGAGGAAACGCTGCGGGCTGCCGGCTACCACAACATAGAGTGTCATCCGAAAGCCCTGCCGGAGGAGGCGCTGAAGGAGGCGATAGCGGGTGTTCACTTCGTCGGCATCCGCTCTCGCACCCAGTTGAATGCGGAGGTGTTTGCGGCAGCCGACAAACTGGTCGCGGTGGGCTGTTTCTGCATCGGCACCAATCAGGTCGATTTACAGGCGGCCGCCGCGCGTGGCATCGCGGTCTTCAATGCGCCTTTCTCCAACACCCGCAGCGTGGCCGAACTGGTACTGGCGGAAGCGATTCTTCTGCTGCGCGGGGTTGCGGCGAAAAACGCGGCGGCACATCGCGGACAGTGGCAGAAATCGGCGGCAGGGGCCTTCGAGATCCGCGGCAAACAGCTCGGCATCATCGGCTATGGCAACATCGGCATGCAGCTTGGCGTGCTGGCAGAAAGTGTCGGTATGCGCGTGCAGTTCTTCGACGTGACCAACCGCCTGCCGCTGGGCAACGCACGGCAACTGTCGAGCCTGCAACAGCTCCTGGCAACCTCGGATGTGGTGAGCCTGCACGTGCCCGAGGACGCGTCCACCCGCAACATGATAGGCGCCAGGGAACTGTCGCAGATGCACCCCGATGCCGTACTCATCAACGCCTCACGCGGCACCGTTGTCGATATAGACGCCCTGGCAGCCGCACTGGAGAACAAGGCCCTTGCCGGCGCGGGTATCGATGTATTTCCCACCGAGCCGCGCTCCAACGAGGATACATTTGAATCCCCCCTGAGACGTTTCGACAACACCTTCCTGACCCCGCATATCGGCGGCAGTACGGTGGAGGCGCAGGCCAACATCGGCATGGAAGTGGCGGAAAAGCTGGCCCGCTACAGCGACAACGGCACAACCACCTCGTCGGTCAACCTGCCCGAAGTCGCGCTGCCCGAACACGATGGCAGCCATCGCTTGCTGCACATTCACCGCAATGTACCGGGTATCATGAGCGCCATTAACAATATCTTCTCCGACAACGGCATCAACGTATCGGCCCAGTACCTGCAAACCAACAACGCTGTCGGCTACGTTGTTATCGACATCGATGCCGACTACAGCGATGTCGCCCTCACGAAGCTCTCGTCAATCGAGGGCACCATCCGCTGTCGCGTATTGTTCTAACTGCTGCGTAATACCCCGAAGTTGGGTACATAATCGCCGCAGCAGCCTGCCGTTAACGGTATTTTTGCGCATGTTCCCTATTCGCGGTCGTGACTGCTGCGGTGCTAAAATTGCGGCTGGAAACTGTGTTGGTGGGCTTTTCTGAAGCGGAGGAGCTGCAAGGGACACCAGGCATCAAAAGAAAGTCGGAACCGGGGCAAGGGAAGCGCTGTTTGCAAAAACACCCGGCCGGCCAGGCATATTCAGGGGCAACTATGCGCAACCGTAATCAGAAGACTTTTCAACTCAGCTTAATTTCAGCCGCAGTCACCGCAACGCTGGCCGCCGACTTCGCACTCGCGCAACAGCCGCTACTGGAAGAAGTGATCGTGACCGCAACGCGGCGAGCAGCGTCCGTACAGGACATTCCACTCAACATCACTGCGCTCGGCAGCGACCTTATTGAGCGCGAGCGCCTGACCAATTTCGCGGAGCTCGCGCGTCGCGTTCCGGGTATGATCGTGGTCGACCAGGGGCCCCGCAGCAGTAACACGCTGACAATACGCGGTCTCACTACAGACTCCATTGCAGCTCCCGACCAGACCAACAATACGGGCGGCACCGTGGCTACGTATATCGGTGAAATTCCGTTCTACGTCGACCTGCGCCTGAATGATATGGAGCGCATAGAAGTTCTGCGTGGCCCACAGGGTACGCTGTATGGCGCGGGCACCCTCGGCGGCGCGGTGCGCTATATTCCCAACAAACCGCAGTCGGACGGCATCGGCGTTGAGCTGCGTGGCGACGTCTTCAGCCTGAGCCAGAGCGACAGCCTGGGTTACGACGGTGGCGGTACCATCAATATCCCGATCATCGAGGATCGCCTGGCGGTTCGCGCGTCTATCGACTACCTGGACGACCCGGGCTTCATTGATTACAACTTCCTCGTGCGCGAACCGGGTGTTTCCAACCCGCAACCGAACTTCAACGACCCGGCCGACGTCCAGGCCAACCTGCGCCGGAAGGAAGATGCCAACACCAACGAGACCCTCTCGGGCCGCCTCGCAGTGCGCTACACGGGCGAACGCGTCGACGGCACCCTGACCTACCACTTCCAGGATTCAGAGATCGGCGCCCGGCAAATTAATCACAAGGAGGCATTCGGCACCGGCGACTACGAATCCGCGATGCGCTTTCTCGAGCCCAATGACCGTGAGAACGAGCTGCTGTCACTCGAGATCATCGCCGACCTGGGCTTCGCTGAACTGACCTCCGCCACCGGTTATGGCGAGTACACCGAGAATGGGCAGCGCGACCAGACAGACCTGCTCTATACCCTCGGCTATGGCTACGAATACTTTCCCAGCTTCGCCGCGTTCACCCGCGAAGATTCTGAAGAGCAGACATTTACCCAGGAACTGCGCCTGGTGTCGACCAGCGACGGCCCCTGGAACTGGATCGTCGGCGCCTTCTACAGCGACTTCGAACAGGATTCCCAGAGCAGGGAGTTCACGCCGGGCTACGACCAGTTCCTGGTCGACATTGGCGACGGGCTGCAGCTGCGCCCGGATGACCTGGAGTACATCGAGGTTTTCAAGGACGAGTTCAAGGAGTACGCCGCTTTCGGTGAACTGGGCTACCGCATTACCGATGCCTGGCAGGTCACTGTCGGTGCCCGCTGGTACAAATTCGAGAACGAATCGAGCGGTGGCTTCGATACGCCCCTTTACACTTCGGTGCTGCGTGGTGCTCCCCAGGACGCGATCGATCCGGCCCTGGGTTTCAACGATGTTGATGACGACGACGTTATCTACAAGTTCAACACGTCCTATGACATCAATGACGACATGATGGTGTTCGCTACCGTCAGCGAAGGCTACCGGCTCGGGGGCCTGAACCCTGTACCCGAGTGTCCCGACCCGCTGCCGACAGGCCCGACCAGTTGCGTCCTGCCGAGCGAGCTACTGATCAAATCGGATACCACCACCAACTATGAACTCGGCCTGCGCTCGACCTGGCTGGACAACTCCCTGGTACTGAATGGCTCGTTGTTCCTGGTTGAGTGGGACGACGTGCGCGTCGCCGACGTCACCACCTTTGGCCAGGCGGCTATCAGCACCAATGGCGGCTCGGCAGAGAGCATGGGCCTGGAACTGGAAGCCCAGTACCGCATCACCGACAACCTGTCGTTGATGGGCTCCTACGCCTACACCAAAGCCGAACTGACTGACGACGCGTTGTGCCTGCTCGGTGGCGACCCGGCAGACCCGCAAGGCTGTCTGGACAGCCCCGACGACGTGACTGCATTCGACGGTGATCGCCTGCCCGCCACGCCGGAACACCAGGGTTTCCTGGCACTGAACTACGTGTTCGAGCTCAGCGGCGGCTCACGTGTCGACCTGGACTGGTCCGCTACCTACAGCAGTGACATCCTGACCAAGGTCGGCGAGCGAAACTTCGGCGAGAGTCTCGACGGCTACGCGGTCCACAACGCCTCGGCAACCTGGTTCAACGAGGGGCTCGCAATCAGTCTTTACGCGGACAACCTCCTCGACGAGTACGCCGAGACCGGCGTGCGGGGCGACCGTGCCGACATCGGGCAGTTTGCCGATTTCGACTCGCGGCGTTTCTTCACCAACGTACTGCGGCCACGCCAGGTGGGTGTACGCCTGGTTTACAACTTCGACGGCTAAGGGTCATACCCGAGTTGACAAGGGGCACTCAGGTGCCCTTTTTTGTTGCATGCTGCGCGCCCGCGGAGACTTTGCGCACGACCTTGCCTAGAATGAGCACATGGCGAAACCCGACGAAGAGCACATCCGCCGAGAACATCGTGCCGCCCAGCTCGCCATCCGCGATGGCAGAATGCGCGACGCACACCAGCATTGCCTGGCGGTACTGCAGGCAGACAACCGGCATGCTGACGCCTGGTTCCTTTGCGGCATTATCGCGGCCAGCAACGGGCTGCACGCGAAGGCCGAGCAAATTATCCGCAACGCCATTGCACTGGCCCCGGGAAATGCACAGTATCAAGCCGAGTTGGCCAAGGAACTGCTGGTTTTACGGCGCACCCGGGAAGCACTGACTGCGGTCGAATCGGCGCTGGCGCTGCAACCAACTGACGTTCCCACCCTGAATACACTGGGCACCGTGTTCAGCCACTCCGGCGAGCAGGAGCGGGCACTGGCATGCTACGACCGGGCGGTTGCAGCACTAGCTGACAGCACTGGCCAGGAGCATCGCTTTCGCCCCACGTTCCGCGCCGAGATTCACTACAACCGGGGTATCGCACTGCAGTTCGCCGGACGTTTTGACGAGGCTGAAGAGGAGTTCGAACAGGCGATTGCAATCAACCCTGTCGGCTTCAGCGCCCACTCGGCGCTCGCTTCGCTGCGCCGCCAGACCCCGCAGAGCAACCACGTCGCGAGACTGACAGCATTGCGCGACCACGTCGAGACATCCGCAGACCAGTTGCATGTGGGCCATGCCCTGGCCAAGGAGCAGGAAGACCTGGGGCAGTACCCGGAATCACTGGCCAGCCTGACCTGGGCCAAGGCGGCGAAGGCGCGGGAAGTGCACTATAGCGCAAGCGGGAATGCCGACCTGTTCAGCCATATCCGTTCCCTGTTCCCGGGAACCATCACCTGTGACGCGGGCTTTGACAGTCAGGAGCCCATATTCATCGTTGGCATGCCGCGCACCGGCACCACCCTGGTCGAGCGCATACTCGGCGGGCACTCGGCGGTGTTCGCTGCGGGCGAACTGAACGCCTTTCCCCGCCAGGTCAAGGCGCTGAGCGGCTCCACTTCCGCCGAAGACCTCGACCCCGAAACCCTGTCAAAGGCCGCGCGGCAGAATATGGCGGCACTCGGCAGAGCCTATCTGGAGAACACCCGTCCACGCACCGGCCACACGCCGCATTTTGTCGACAAGCTGCCGTTGAATTTTCTCTACCTCGGGTTTATTCACGCCGCGCTACCCAATGCAAAGTTGGTCTGCCTGCGCCGCGACCCGATGGACACCTGTCTCAGCAACTATCGACAGCTGTTTGCAACCAACTTCCGATACTACTACTACAACCTGGACCTGATGGACTGCGGGCGCTACTACATTGAGTTCGACCGCCTGATGAAACACTGGCGCGAGTGCATGCCGGGTAAAGTGTTCGAGTTGCACTACGAAAGCCTGGTCGAAGAGCCGGAACCCGTGTCACGCGCTCTACTGGACTTCTGCAATCTGCCCTGGGAAGACGGGTGCCTGGATTTCCAGCAGCAGGGCGGCAGTGTGGCAACGCCCAGCGCAGTGCAGGTACGCCAGGGCATTTACACCTCCGCCGTCGGTCGCTGGCGCCGCTATGGCAGCGTGATGCAACCGCTTCACGAGTTGCTATGCAATGCGGGTTGTTACGATTCGGCAACTCGCTGACCAAGCGAAATCCCGCATTGATCAAGATACAGGGTCACCCGCTCCAGATAGTCTCGTCGCAGACCGACGGACTCGTTCGCCAACTGGTGCCCGGCGTCGTTGATATACACCAGTTGACTGCCGGGGAAGAGATCCTGCACAAACGGCACGTTGTGGCGCCAGTCCACCGTGTTGTCGCGTCGACCCTGCACCACCAGCGCCGGACCCACGCCCAGGTCGCGCCGCTCCAGGCCGGCCAGCCAGCGCCTGAGCGCGGCCACCCAACTCAGCGGCACTCGATGACACTGCAGCGGCTCATGCTCAACAAACTCGAGAAACGCAGAATCCGAGGTGTTGTTCGCAAACTTGCGCGGGATACTGTCTGTAAAGTGCCGCAAGGCGCTGTGCGCGACGCGTACCCCCAACCAGCCGGCGGGGCGCACCAGTGGTGCCAGCAGTACGCAGGCCTTGAAGGGCCAGTCATAGCGGCGCGCAAAATCGATGAGCGCCGCGCAGCCGGTACTTTGCGCCATTACCCAGAGCGGCAATTCAGGCAGCCACACCTGTGACAGCACAGCATGGATCGCCTGGCTGTACTCGCCAAAATCATCAATCACCGCGGGCTCACCGGTGGAAAGCCCGTGCCCGGGAAGATCAAAACACAATACATTGCAGCCCTGCACGAGGCCCCACTCGGCGAGCTTCCCGAACAGGCCCGTATGATCGTAATAGCCGTGCACGATAAGCAGATTCGCGACTGCATCCGGCTGGCGCCAGTGCTGGACGGCGATGCGATGGGGGCCGGACTGCACATGACCGGCCAGGTGCGTGACCCCGGGCAATTTCCCGACAAAATCAATGCCGTAGAAACTGCAAAAAGCCCTGAGCTCGGCGGAGGGGTGCGCACCCTCGCCGTAGGGAGGTAGCTGAAAACGCAGAATACGTAACGCTTCGGGGGTCAAACAGCCGCCCGCCCGTCAATGCACCCTGGGTGTCAGCTCACCAGCGTCGTAAGCCTGCTGCATGCGGGCCAGCGACAGCACCTTGATCTTGTCGGCATTACCCGCTGTACCGAACGCCTCGTAGCGCGCCTTGCAGATATCTTTCATCGCCGTGATCGTGTGGGCGAGGTACTTGCGGGGGTCGAACTCCGCAGGATTCTGCGCCATGAAGCGGCGTATCGCGCCGGTAGAAGCGAGGCGCAGGTCCGTATCGATATTGACCTTGCGTACCCCGTGGCGAATTCCCTCCTGGATCTGTTCCACCGGTACCCCATAAGTTTCGGGGATCTCACCGCCGTACTGGTTGATGATTTCCAACCACTCCTGGGGCACCGAGGAGGAGCCGTGCATGACCAGATGGGTTTCGGGAATACGCGCGTGAATCTCCTTGATGCGGCCAATCGCGAGCGTATCGCCCGTGGGCGGCCGGCTGAACTTGTAGGCGCCATGGCTGGTGCCACAGGCGATAGCGAGCGCATCCACCTCGGTTGCCTTTACAAACCGGGCCGCTTCTTCCGGGTCGGTCAGCATCTGGTCGTGAGTCAGCTTGCCCTCCGCACCTATGCCGTCTTCCTCACCGGCTTCGCCGGTTTCCAGGGAACCCAGGCATCCCAGCTCACCCTCCACGGAGACGCCGCAGGCATGCGCCGCCTGCACGGCGGTGCGCGTCACCGACACATTGTAGTCGTAGTCCATCGGGGTTTTGCCGTCTTCTCCCAGCGATCCATCCATCATGACCGAGCTGAAACCGAGCTGGATGGAACGCAGGCACACCCCGGGTGACACACCGTGGTCCTGGTGCACCACCACCGGAATATGCGGAAATTCGTTCATCGCCGCCTCCATCATGGCGCGCAGGAAGGGGGCACCGGCGTACTTACGCGCGCCCGCACTGGCCTGCATGATGACCGGGGAGTTGGTCTCGTGCGCCGCTTCCATGATCGCGCGAGTCTGTTCCAGATTGTTCACATTGAAAGCCGGCACACCGTAGTTGTGCTCTGCCGCGTGGTCGAGTAGTTGTCGCAAACTGATTAATGCCATGCTGAAAACCCCTGATTGCTTGAGAAGAGCTCTGTCCGCCCGCGCTCAGCGCGAGGCGCGCTGCTCGAGAACCGCGACGGCGGGAAGGGTTTTACCTTCCACATACTCCAGGAATGCACCGCCGCCAGTGGAGATATAGGAGACCTTATCGGCGATACCAAATTTGTCAATTGCCGCCAGCGTATCGCCGCCGCCAGCGAGGGAAAAGGCCGTGCTCTCTGCTATCGCCTCCGCCAGGGCCCGGGTACCCTGCGCGAACTGGTCGAACTCGAAAACACCCACGGGACCATTCCAGAGTATGGTGCCGGCACCGCGCACGATGTCAGCGATTTCCCTGGCCGACTCAGGGCCTATATCCAGAATCATATCGTTCTCGTCCACCTGTGAGACGGCTTTGACAGATGCCTGTGCATCCTCCGAGAGCGCTGTCGCCGTAACGACATCCACCGGCAGCGGAATATGGGCTGTCTGCAGGAGCGCCTCGGCATCCGGAATAAGATCGTGCTCACAGAGGGATTTTCCCACCGGGCTGCCGCTGGCGGCGATGAAAGTATTGGCAATGCCGCCACCCACCACGAGCTGATCCACTTTTTCCGCGAGAGTCTGCAGCACTGTAAGTTTGGTGGATACCTTGGAGCCGCCCACAATTGCTACCAACGGCCGCGCAGGCGCCGCCAGTGCCTGCTCCAGCGCCTCGAGTTCCCGCGCCAGCAAGGGACCGGCGCAGGCGACGGGGGCGAACCTGGCGACTCCGTGGGTCGAGGCCTGCGCCCGGTGCGCGGTGCCGAAGGCGTCCATCACAAAGACATCACAGAGTGCGGCGTAGGCCCTGGCAAGTGATTCGTCGTCCGCTTTTTCGCCCGTGTTGAAACGCACATTCTCCAGCAATACCACGTCCCCCGGCGCGACCGCCACACCGTCACGCCAGTCTTTCACCAGGGTCACCGGCCTGCCGAGCAGTTCGCCAAGGTGGCGCGACACCGGCGCGAGCGAGAAGGCCTCATCGTACTCGCCCTCGGCAGGGCGGCCCAGGTGCGACATCAACAACACTGCGGCGCCGGCCTTCAGGGCTGCCTGAATCGTGGGCAAAGCCGCGAGAATGCGCGCATCAGAAGTGACTGCCCCATCCTTTACCGGCACGTTGAGGTCTTCCCGAATCAGCACCCTTTTACCAGAGAGGTCACAGTCGAGCATTCGCTGCATAGTCAGAGGCATTTGCCTGTTCTCCTTGCTGCGCCCATCGCACCGGGTGAAGCACCCGGCAGCGCGCGGGGACGCGCTACAGTCCGCCCCAGTAGCGGGCAACGTCGAGCATGCGATTGGCATACCCCCATTCGTTGTCGAACCAGGTCAAGACCTTTACCAGGCGCCCCCCACTGACGCGCGTCTGGCTGGCGTCGACAATGCCGGAGCGGGGGTCATGATTAAAGTCACAGGATGCCAGAAGCTCCTCGGTATAGCCTAGCACTCCATGGAAACGGGAGTGTGACGCATCCCGCAAGATTTGATTTATCTCAGTTTCGCTGGTCTGCGCACGGGTATAGACCGTGAGATCGAGGGCGGACACGTTCAAAGTGGGCACCCGCAGGGCCTGGGCCGTGAAGCGACCGGCCATGGCGGGTAGTACCCGCTCAACGCCGCGCGCGAGGCCGGTGTCTACCGGGATAATGGAGCCAAATGCCGCGCGTGTCTTGCGCAGATCGGTATGGTGATAGGCGTCCAGCACCGGCTGGTCGTTCATCGCTGAATGGATCGTGGTAATGGTGCCCGTCTCGATACCAAACGCGTCGTCCAGCGCCTTGATCACCGGGAGAATGGCATTGGTAGTGCAGGATGCGTTAGAGACAATCTGGTCGCTGGCGACGATTTCCTCGTGGTTCACGCCAAAGACCACGGTTTGGTCTACATCATCCTGCGCCGGCTGGGAGAACAGCACACGCGCCGCGCCCTGCGCGAGGTGACCCTCGGCTGTAGCGCGATCGGTGAAGGCGCCAGTGCACTCCAGCACCATGTCCACATCCAGGGACTGCCAGGGCAGGGCGTCGAGGTTCTCCTGGTTGAACAGCGCAATGCGTTCGTCAGCTATCTGCAGGCTGCTTTCATCCCCGCCCAGCGGTAGCGAAAAGCGCCCGTGCGTGGAGTCGTAGCGCGTGAGGTGCAAAACGGTGCGAGCATCGGCAATTTCATTGATGGCAACAATGGCCAGCGCCTGCCTGTGGGGACTCTCATACAGCGCACGCAGTATCCCGCGTCCTATTCTGCCGTAGCCATTAATGGCCAGGCGCAGCATGTTATAGCTCCCGTGGCAGAACGTCGTGCAGCACCGACACCACATGTTCCACGGTGAACCCGAAGTACCGCATGAGCTCTCCTCCCGGCGCGGACTCACCAAAGCTGGTCATGCCCACCACGCGACCGTCCAGCCCCACATACTTGTACCAGTAGTCTGCGTGCAGCGCTTCGACGGCAACCCGCGCGCGTACATCACCGGGCAGCACAGACTCGCGATAGGCCGCCTCCTGCTCCTCGAAGACTTCCGGGCAGGGCATTGATACCACACGCACGCGGCGTCCGGATGCGCCCAGTTCAGCGGCCGCATCCACCGCCAGCTGCACCTCCGAACCGGTCGCGATAAGAATAGCCTCGGGCACTCCCTCGCAATCGCGCAGGGTATAGGCACCCCGCGAGATGGACTCGAGCTGCGCATCTTCACGCGCCTGGTGCGGAAGATTCTGACGCGAGAATATCAGCGCGGTCGGGCCATCATGGCGCTGGATCGCCGCCTTCCAGGCGACTGCGGATTCCACCGTGTCGCAGGGTCGCCAGGTGCGCATATTGGGCGTGGAACGCAACGCGGTGAGCTGTTCCACCGCCTGGTGGGTGGGGCCGTCTTCGCCCAGCCCGATAGAATCATGGGTAAATACAAAGATCGACTGCTGCCACATCAGGGCGGCCATACGCACCGCATTGCGCGCGTACTCCATAAAGATGAGGAATGTGGCGCCGTAGTTGATAAAGCCGCCGTGCAGTGCAATCCCGTTCACGATCGCGGCCATGCCGAATTCACGCACCCCGTAATAAATGTAGTTGCCAGCGGCATCCGCCGCCGTGACACCCCTGGAGCCACTCCAGATGGTATTGTTCGAGCCCGCGAGATCGGCCGAGCCGCCCAGCAGTTCCGGCAGTAGCGCGCCGTAGGCCTCCAGGCAGTTCTGCGAGGCCTTGCGTGTTGCCACGCTGACGCCCTCCGCCTGACACTGGCGGATGTAGGCATCCGCCCCGGCGGCAAACTGCGTGGGTAACTGGCGCGCCAGGCGACGGCGCAACTCCGCTGCCAGCTCCGGGTAGCTGTCGGCGTAGGCGCGCATGCGCTCGGTCCACTCCTGCTCCAGGGTTGCGCCGCGCTCGCTGGCATTCCAGCCCGCATATATGTCGTCGGGAATGGTGAACGGGGCGTGCGGCCAGTTGAGAGCCTGCCGTGTGGCCGCCACTTCATCCTCCCCCAGGGCGGCACCGTGACAGGCCTCGGAACCTTGCTTGTTTGGCGCTCCCTTGCCGATCACCGTCTTGCAGCAGATCAGGCTGGGGCGACCCGTTTCGGCCCGCGCCTCCTCGATCGCGGCTCGCACGGCTTCGGCGTCGTGACCATCCACCGCGGGAATGACATGCCAGCCATAGGCACCGAAACGCGCCGGCGTGTCGTCAGTAAACCAGCCCTCGACTTCACCATCAATCGAGATGCCGTTGTCGTCGTAGAAGGCCACCAGCTTGCCCAGACCCTGCGTGCCGGCAAGGGAACACACCTCGTGGGAAATGCCCTCCATCAAACACCCATCGCCCAGGAATACATAAGTGAAGTGATCGATCACTTCGTGTTCAGGCCTGTTAAACTGGGCCGCCAGTATTTTCTCGGCGAGTGCCATACCCACGGCGTTGGCCAGCCCCTGACCCAGTGGGCCGGTGGTGGTTTCGACGCCGGGCGTGTAGCCGTACTCGGGATGGCCCGGGGTTTTGCTGTGCAACTGACGAAAGTTCTCGATTTCTGCCATGGGCAGGTCATAGCCGGTGAGGTGCAGTAGTGAGTAGATGAGCATCGAGCCGTGACCGTTCGACAACACAAAGCGGTCGCGATTCGGCCAGGCCGGATTGGCCGGGTTGTGCGCGAGAAAATCATTCCACAGTACTTCGGCGATGTCTGCCATTCCCATTGGAGCACCGGGGTGGCCGCTGTTCGCTTTCTGGACGGCGTCCATACTCAGTGCTCGAATGGCATTGGCGAGATCGGTGCGCGGAGCTGACATCAGGTTCTCCAGGTTGGAACAGCTGGCGGGCGGGGAAGTCCCATCCGACGGGGCCGCTATTTTCGCGTAAGCGGCCTTGAACGGCAAACAAAACGGCGCGCAAATGCGAACCCACGGTTTTGCGACCCAGGTCACGCTCTACTATATCAAAATATTTTGATATAGGTTTCAGCCCCTGCTAGACTCCTTCGCCATGCTATCGCCGAACACCACTAAAATAAGACGCGATGCAGTGAGACAGGGCACCCCCAATCAACCGTTTGCCGCGTTGACCGGCCTGTGCAAGGCCACCGCCGACTCCCTGCGTCTGCTCATCTTGCGCGTGCTGCGCAACGACTCCTATGGTGTATCGGAACTCTGCGCCATTTTTGACATGCGCCAGCCGGCGCTCAGCCATCACCTGAAAGTGCTGGCGGGCGCCGGGCTCGTCGCGGCGCGACGGGAGGGCAACTCCATCTTCTACCGCCGCGCGGAACTCGGACAGCGCCCGGATCTTGAATTGTTACAGAGCGCCATCTTCGACACGCTGGACCAGATCGTGCTGCCGCCGGAAATATGCCGTCGCCTGCGCGACCTGCAGCGCCGTCGAGAGCTGAACTCGCGCAATTTCTTCCGCGACAACGCGGGTAAATTTCACCAGCAGCAGGACCTCATCGCGAGCTACCAACAGTATGCCGATGTCGTGGCCAAGGTACTGCTGGATGCCCCGCTGCGGCAGCGGCACACCGTGCTGGAAGTGGGGCCGGGCGACGGCTCCTTCCTGCTCGAACTCGCCCCCCTGTTCCAACGCGTCGTGGCGCTGGACAACGCACCGAGCATGCTCGATCAGGCGCGGGAAAAGGTCGCGCAGGCGGGGCTGGATAACGTGGAGTTTATCGGTGGCGACACGCGCAGCAAACGTTTGGCGGGCCTGCAGGCAGACTGCGTGGTTATCAATATGGTTTTGCACCACACGCCGGCGCCGGGCGACGTCCTGGGCGACGTCGCCACCTGTCTGGCTCCCGGTGGCGTGGTGCTGGTTACTGATCTATGCCACCACGATCAGGGCTGGGCACGGGAAAACTGCGGAGATCTCTGGCTGGGTTTCGAACCACAGGACCTCGGGGCGTGGGCAGAGGGGGCCGGCCTGGACGACATCGCCGCCGTCTATCTGGCCCAGCGCAACGGCTTTCAAATCCAGGTGCGGCTATTTGGCCGCCCCTGACCCTTCAATAAAGGACTAGCACTATGAGCGAATACAGCATTTTCACTTCCGAATCCGTTTCCGAGGGCCACCCGGATAAAATGGCGGACCAGATTTCCGACGCGATTGTCGACTACCTGATCGAGAGAGATAAAGATGCGCGCATCGCCGTGGAAACGCTGGTGAAAACCGGTATGACCATCGTCGCCGGCGAAGTGACCACCTCTGCCCACATGGACCTGGAGGAAACCATTCGCCAGACCATACTGGACATCGGCTACGACAGATCGGAAGTGGGTTTCGATGGCGCCTGCTGCGCGGTTCTCAATGCGATCGGCAAACAATCGAAGGACATCTCCATGGGTGTCACGGAGGGCGAAGGCGCCCACGAGGAACAGGGCGCTGGCGACCAGGGCCTGATGTTCGGTTTCGCCACCAACGAAACCGAGGTGCTGATGCCGGCGCCCATCTTTTACTCGCACCGCCTGGTCGAAAGACAAGCCCAGTTGCGTAAAGACGGCACGCTGCCCTGGCTGCGCCCCGATGCCAAAAGCCAGATCACCCTGCGCTACGAAAACGGCAAGCCCGTGGCAGTAGAGGCGGTGGTGCTGTCCACGCAGCACGATGAGGGTATCAGCCAGAAAGACATTCACGCGGCAATTATGGAACACGTGATCACCCCGGTTATACCCGCCGAGTGGCTGCACAAAGACACGCTGTACCACATCAACCCCACCGGCCAGTTCATTATCGGCGGTCCCGTGGGCGACTGCGGCCTCACCGGGCGCAAAATCATCGTGGATACCTACGGCGGCATGGCGCGCCACGGCGGCGGTGCCTTCTCCGGCAAGGACCCATCCAAGGTCGATCGTTCCGCGGCGTACGCCGGGCGCTACGTGGCCAAGAACATCGTTGCCGCTGGCCTTGCAGAGCGCTGCGAAATCCAGGTGTCTTACGCCATCGGCGTGGCGGAGCCCACCTCCATCTCCATCGATACCTTCGGTACCGGCAAACTGTCGGACGCAAAAATCGCCGAGCTGGTGCGCGAACATTTCGAGCTGCGCCCCAAGGGCCTGATTGCCATGCTCGATCTGAAACGCCCGATTTATCGTAAAACTGCTGCCTATGGTCACTTCGGCCGCGAAGACGCCGATTTCACCTGGGAGAAAACGGATAAAGCGGCCGCGCTGAAAGCCGCACTCTAAACCCCGACACAGACCGGGCCCATACTGGACAACATCGTCATTTCCGCCTCCGCGGAAATCCGGAACCCACGGCGCCCCGCAGATGCGGGGCTGCCCAACCTAGAAAGGACACAGCAATGAGCAAAGCAGAAAAACTGGCCGCAAAGGAAGATTACAAGGTCGCGGATATTTCACTGGCGGAATGGGGGCGGCGCGAGCTGGACATTGCCGAGGGCGAAATGCCCGCACTGATGGCACTGCGCGAGCGCTACAGCGACAGCAAGCCGCTGGCGGGCGCCAATATCCTGGGCTGCATACACATGACCATACAAACCGGCGTGCTGATTGAAACCCTTACCGCACTTGGGGCCGAAGTACGCTGGTCATCCTGCAACATTTTCTCCACGCAGGATCACGCCGCCGCCGCTATCGCCGCAGCCGGCGTCCCGGTATTTGCCTGGAAGGGCGAAACGGAGGAGGAATACGACTGGTGTATCGAGCAGACCATTCTCAAGGACGGCGAGCCCTGGGACGCCAACATGATTCTCGACGACGGCGGCGACCTAACCGCCATGCTGCACGACAAATACCCCAAAATGCTGGACAAGATTCACGGCATCACGGAGGAGACGACCACGGGCGTCCACCGGCTGCAGGACATGCTCAAGCAAGGCACGCTGAAAGTACCGGCGGTCAACGTGAACGACTCCATCACCAAATCCAAGAACGACAACAAGTACGGTTGTCGCCACAGCCTGAACGATGCCATCAAGCGCGGCACCGACCATTTGATGTCCGGGAAAAAAGCCCTCGTGATCGGCTATGGTGATGTCGGCAAGGGTTCATCGCAGTCTCTGCGCCAGGAAGGCATGATCGTAAAGATTGCGGAAATCGACCCGATTTGCGCGATGCAGGCCTGCATGGATGGCTACGAGGTAGTATCGCCCTACATCGACGGCGTGAACGATGGCAGCGAGAATTCAGTCAACCGCGAATTGCTCGCCAACACCGACATCCTCGTTACCACCACAGGCAATTACAAGGTCTGTGACTCCCATATGCTGAAGGCGCTGAAATGTGGCGCCGTGGTCTGCAACATCGGCCACTTCGATAATGAGATCGACACGGCGTACATGCGCAGCAATTGGGAATGGGAAGAGATCAAGCCACAGGTGCACAAGGTCTACCGCGATCGCGCCAGCAACGATCACCTGTTGCTGCTCTCCGAAGGACGCCTGGTGAACCTCGGCAATGCCACGGGCCACCCGTCGCGCATCATGGATGGCTCTTTCTCCAACCAGGTGCTCGCGCAAATCTACCTGTACGAGCGCCGCTTTGCGGATCTTGAGCCCGAGATGAAAGAAGCGGCGCTCAGGGTGGAAGTACTGCCGAAGAAACTGGATGAAGAAGTTGCGGCGCATATGATCCGCGGTTTTGGTGCCGTGCTGACGCGCCTGACGCCGGAACAGGCCGACTACATCAGAGTAAAAGTTGATGGCCCGTTCAAGCCCGACAGCTACAAGTACTGAGGTCGTCTCGACGATGTCCAGAACGCAACCGCGAATCAGTTTCGAGTTCTTCCCGCCGAAAACACCGGCGGGCTTCGAAAAGCTGCTGAGCGATGTGAACCCCGCGCTGCAGGCCCTGAGTCCGGAGTTTTTCTCGGTGACCTACGGCGCCGGCGGCAGCACGCGGGACGCCACCCTCGGGGTGGTGTCTGCGATACGCGAGAAAGGCATCGCCGTTGCGCCGCACATCAGCTTTGGCGGCGACGACGAAAGCGCCGTCGCCACGCTGCTCGATGCCTACGCGGAACGAGGAATAAACCGGCTGGTGGCCCTGCGGGGTGACCGACCCTCAGGCGTAGGGGACTCCACGCACCTGGTGTACGCGAGCGAACTGGTACAGTTCGTGCGCCAGCGCACCGGCGATCACTTCACCATCGAAGTAGCGGCCTATCCCGAGATACACCCGGAGGCAAAAAGCTACGACAGCGATGTCAGGTTCCTCAAGAACAAACTGGATGCGGGCGCGGACAGCGCCATCACTCAGTACTTCTACAACATCGAAGCGTACTTTTATTTTCTCGATCGCTGCGCCGCTGCAGGAATCGACAAACCCATTTACGCCGGCATCATGCCGATTACCAACTTCGCCAACCTGCAGCGCTTTTCCAGCAACTGCGGTGCGGAAATACCTCGCTGGATCTGCCGCCGCATCGAAGCTTTCGGCGACGACCAGGAAAGCATTAGCAAGTTTGGCGTGGAGGTAGTCGCCCAGTTGTGCCAGACGCTGCTGGAGAACGGCGCGCCGGGCATTCACTTCTACACCATGAACCAGGTGGAGCCAACACGCGAGATTTACAACAGCCTCAACCTGTAGGCATGGCAACATGCGCCTGACCAGGATATTCACGCCGCAGGAACTCCACAACGATGCCGTGGTTGCGCTCGAACCCGAACCCAGCCGCCACATTGCACGAGCCCTGCGCATGTCCTTGGGGGACGCGCTGACGCTGTTCGATGGTCGCGGTGGCGAATACCCCGCCGTTATCACTGCACTGGAGCGGCACACGGTTACCGTGCGCACCGGGGAACGCCAGCCCGGGCTGGCTGAATCACCTCTGGCTGTTCAACTGGGCATTGCCGTATCGCGCGGTGAGCGCATGGACTGGGTGATGCAGAAGGCCACCGAGTTGGGCGTGGCTGTGATTGCGCCGCTTGGCAGCGAGCACTGTACAGTGAAATTGAGTGCCGGGCGGGCAGACAAAAAACAGCGCCACTGGCAGCAGATCGTCAACAGTGCCTGCGAACAAAGCGGGCGCTGCGATATCCCACAGGTGCAACCAATCACCGCACTCAGGCAATGGCTGACCACCACCGATGCACAGCGCAAGTTCATTCTCG
>Ga0102938_10000373_pt1 | contig 32637 bp, 25 predicted proteins | sample SalPonR2_B_D2_MG_FD_84516 | JGI IMG/M metagenome (GOLD analysis project Ga0102938, IMG submission 84516) | Salt pond soil microbial communities from South San Francisco under conditions of wetland restoration - Salt Pond MetaG R2_B_D2_MG | ecosystem: Environmental > Aquatic > Marine >...
ACGGCTAGCGTCTGAGGTTCACGGGCCACGGCTAGCGCTGGTCGCTTCAATGGCGAAGCCATGGCAGGTTGTAGCCACGGACGTGAGTCCGTGGTGCCAATCAGGGTGGAAGCGTCAGTCGCAAAGCGACGGCAGGAACACGGGCCCACGGCTAGCGTCTGAGGTTCACGGGTCGCGGCTAGAGGTGGCTTAGCGTTTGGCTGTGATTCGAAAGATGCGGCCTGTGTCTCCGGTCGGTCCTCGTTGGTCGCTGGAAAGGACGTACAGCTCGCCGTCGGCGTCTTCTCCGAAGCCGAGGATGTACTGATCGTGCTCCACCGCTGTCGCGATCGGCCACAATTCGGACTTTTTAGGTGTCGGCCGCGCGACCAACACGACACCGGAGGGTTCACCAGGGCGTTGGTTCCAGTCGCCGAACACGTACTGCCCTTGCAGCGGCTTGATGGTTTGACCGCGATAGATGTAACCGCCGACGACGCAAACACCCAGGCCCTCGGGATGGCCTCGTTGGTTTTTATATTCGATCACCGGATCGATCAGCGGTTCGCCCAACGCTCCCGTTTCCGGTCCGTCAGGAAGGATGCGGTGCATGTTTTGTGGATCAAAGCCATGCGTTCCTTCTTGTAGGTGCCAGCCGTAGTTTCCCGGTTTGGTGATCTGATTGACTTCTTCCCACAAGCCTTGGCCTACATCGGCATAGTACAGATCGCCCGTTTTTCGGTCCAAAGCCATCCCCCACGCATTGCGAACACCCCACGCCCAGATCTCTGTGCGGAGGGTATCTCCGGCATAGTTCTTGTCTGCTGGCAGCGTCTTGCCGACCAATGGATTGTCGTCGGGAATCGCATACGGTTGTTGCTCGACGTTGATTCGCAACACACTGCCAAGCAGCGTGGTCACATCCTGCCCATTGCCCAGCGGTGGATGGCCAACGCCCAGGTCGCCCGCTGCGCCACCATCTCCCAGGCCAACGAACAGCAGTCCATCCGCGCCGAACACGATGCGTCCGCCGTTGTGATTCATTTGCGGCTGATCAATTCGCAGCATCACCCGCTCGCTATCCGGGTCGGCTCGATTGGGGTCGTCGGAAACGCGAAACTCCGACAGATGACTGGTGTGGTTCCAGTCGCTCGGTGCCGAGTCTTGCAGCGGAGCACTGTAGTAGACAAAGAAACGGCCGTTCTGTGCGTACTGCGGATGAAAGGCCAGTCCCAGCAGGCCGCGTTCGTCGTAGCTTGGATTCAGGTCGACCATGCGATCACTCAGATCGAGAAAGGGCTCGGCGAGCGGTGCGCCCTGATCATTCAGGATGATAATCTGCCCGGTCAGGTCGAGCACAAAGCGGCGATCGTCGGCCGGCGGCGTGGTCAAGTAGTGCGGTGCCGTCAAGCCATCGCCGATCGGTTCGAGTTGCAGCTCGCCGAACGGTGGCTCCGCTTCGTCAGTCCGGGATTGCTCGGCACCAGGATCCTGTGCAGCAAGTTTCGCCGGCGCGACAACGGCGAGCAGCAGGCAGAGAAGCAAGGCGGTTGGCCAGTCAAATCGATTTGGATACATGGTCTCGTAGCGGGAGTGGAGAAGGAAGGCTCTGTTCAGTTAGACACACAGTTCAGTTAGACACACAGTCCGGTTAGACACACAGTCCGATTTCGGGGCTTGCCGAGCGACAAACCGACCGGCAGACGAGCAAATCATGCACCGGTTTGCCTTGGAAAATCGGCGGGAGGTCTCGGCGGCGCTCGATTTGCAGAAGGTACTTGCGGCAGCTTTCTCGCCTTGACTTCGATACCTTCCTCGGTTGGATCCGTGCAGGAGTTTTTACATGACGATGGTTTTTGAACGCATTCAAACCCAGGGCATCGCGCAGATTTCCTACCTGATCGGAGACGACAGCAGCGGCACCGCTGCGGTGATCGATCCTCGGCCCAATGTTGAGGTTTATCTCTCGATCGCGCGCGCTCATGGGGTTGCAATTACCCATGTTTTCGAAACGCACATTCATGCAGATTTTATGAGCGGAGCGCGCACGTTGGTGTCGCGTCTCGGGTCGGCCGTGTTGTGTGCGAGTGGCGAATCCGACGCGGCGTACGGCTTCGATCTGCAGCGTATTCGTGACGGCGATCGTTTTGATTTCGGCTCGGTGCTGCTGACGGCTCGTCATACCCCGGGACACACGCCCGAGCATCTCAGTTACGAGGTCGCGGAGAAGACGAAGCCGGGGGATCCTTGGAGTGTCTTCACCGGAGATTCGTTGTTCGTCGGTTCGGCAGGCCGGCCCGATCTGTTGGGAGACGAGCAGACCGAAGCGCTGACGCAACAGCTGTTTCAGACCTTGAGAGAATACTACCTGAAGTTGTCCGACGGAGTGCTCGTCTATCCCTGTCATGGTGCCGGTTCAGCGTGCGGTGCGGACATCGGCGAGCGTCCGATGAGCTCGATCGGATATGAGCGACGGACCAACCCGTTTCTTCACTATGAAGGCTTCGAATCCTTCAAAGCATTTGTGCATGAGGGGGCGCCCCCGGCACCGCATCACTACAAACATTTGAAGCAAGTCAATTCGCAGGGACCACCGATCTTGACCAGTCCACCCGCGGTCCCCGGCATGCCGCCTAAAGCGTTTCAGCGCGCGGTGGATAATGACGAAGCCCAGTTGGTCGACACGCGGCAAATGCTGGCCTTTGGTGGCGGGCACATTGCTGGGGCGATCAACATCGGCTCTCGGCCTGAGATATCGGTTTGGGCAGGGCAAATGCTCGATTACGAACGCCCGATTCTGCTAGTCGTCGAAGACGAAACGACGCTGGACAGGCTGGTTTGGCAATTAGCCGACACCGGGTTCACGAACTTCGCGGGCTATCTGGCCGGCGGCATGAAAGCATGGGAGAACGCCGGTTTGCCTTTGCAGCGACTACAGCAAACGACCGTGCAGGAATTGAAGGATCAAACCGAGGATCTGCAGGTGCTTGATGTTCGAGCTCCCGAGGAATGGAACAGCGGGCACATTCCAGGTGCGCGGCATCTGTATGTCGCCGACCTCCGGACGCAAAGCGATGGCGTGGAAGGTCTGGATAAACAAAAACCGGTGGCAGCCTATTGCGGCAGCGGCTATCGAGCCAGCATCGCGGCCAGTTTGCTGCAGCGTCGCGGTTACGCCGACGTTCGCAACGTGCCGGGCAGTTGGCAAGCTTGGACGACGCAGGGCTATGAAGTGGAGCAAACCGAATCAGGTGAATCGAGATGACAATGACAAAAACGCTACCTTGGCAAAGCTTCGTCGGGATGGGATTGGTATGGCTGTGGCGACCATTGAGCGCGGCAGCTCAAACGGTCCGTGATGTATCGCCCGATTATCCTTATCCCGAGCCGGCATGGTCACCGTATCTGGTGGGTGCCTTGATCGGAGTCCTGACGATGCTGACGCTGACCTTTTCCACAAAACCGGTGGGGGCATCGAGCGCCTATTCCGACCTAGCGGGAATGCTCGGGCGGCTGTTCGCACCGCGGCACGTCGGCTCGCTTCGCTACTACCAAGAACATCCGCCCGCGGTCAGTTGGACCTTGGTGTTCGTCATCGGAGCGATCGGCGGCTCGTGGTTAGCGGCTTGGTCGGGCGGAGAACTGACGGGGTATTATCTGCAGGACTTGTGGGTAGCTCGATTCGGTATGGATAGCGGAGTCTTACGGACAATTGTGGCGATCATTGGCGGTGCGGCCATGGGGTACGGCGCTCGGCTTGCGGGCGGCTGTACCAGCGGGCACGGCATCAGTGGCACGCTGCAGTTAGCCGTTGGATCGTGGGTCGCGGTCTGCTGTTTTTTCATCGGCGGAATCGTCACCGCGATGCTCCTCTATCGGCTGTGAGAACGTTCCCATCAAACAGAGAGTCACCGCATGAATGACACGCCACGTGAACCCGCTTCGACCACCGGGGAAGAGGCGACGACCGAACGACAGCCCGATCAAAAGCGCGAAACCGATCGCAAGCCTTGGCCTTGGTTGGGCGTTTCGACCAAGCAGCTTCTGCTCGGTTTGCTGTTTGGCGTCGCGTTTGGATTTCTGTTGCAGAAAGGGGGCGTCGCCAAATTCGATATCTTGATCGGCGTGCTGTTGCTGGAGAACTTTACCGTCGTGAAAGTCATGTTGTCGGCCATCATCGTCGGCATGGTCGGCGTCCACCTGCTGCACCGTTGGGAAGTGGTGGAGCTGCAGATCAAAGAAACAATCTTTGGCGCGACCATTGTCGGTGGTTTTATTTTCGGCATTGGATTCGGGTTGCTTGCCTATTGTCCGGGAACGAATGCGGCCGCGGTCGGCCAAGGAAACCTCGATGCACTTGTTGGCGTGCTGGGGCTGATCTTGGGGTCCTACCTATTCGCGCTCTCTTCGAAATTCAGCAGCGGCACGGTCAGCACTTGGGGCCGACGTGGCAAGCTGACGTTTCCGCAGTGGCTGGGCGTTTCGCGCGGCAAGTTTATCGCCGTCGCCGCACCGGTGTTGGTGGTGGTGTTGATCGTGCTGGAGTGGATTGTCGATTCGTAAACCAAGCCATGCGCGAGCGGCTTCGATGCATCCGCGTTGTGTCCAGATTCGAGTTGGCTACAACAGATCGAGAGTGATTTGTCGAATCGCATCGGGCAGCGCTTCGCATTCTTGCTCAAACACCCGTGCGGCGAGCGTTTCCGCGGTATCGGATTCCAGCACGGGACAAGTTCGCTGCAAGATGATCGGTCCGTTGTCGTAATGATTGTCAACGAAGTGTACCGTGCAGCCGGTCACCTTGACCCCTTTGTCAATCGCCGCTTGATGCACGCGTTGGCCATACATGCCGGGACCGCAAAACGATGGAATCAGTGATGGGTGGATGTTGATCACGCGGCCAGCAAAATCGTCCGGGATCAGCACGTGCTTGAGGAAGCCCGCCATCACGACCAACCGCACGCCCGCTTCGCGACAAGGGTCAAACATGGCCGAGCGGTAGGCGTCGTCGCCTGAGTAATCGTTTTTTCGGACAACACGCGTGGCGATTCCCGCCTGCTCGGCGAAGCGCAGGCCTCCGGCCGTGGGCGAGCTGCTGATCACCAACCGCAAGTCGATCGGTAACTTGCCTTCATCACGAACACGAATGAGGTTTTTTAGGGTCGTTCCTCCACCGGAGATAAATACGGCGGTCGGGAGGTCATTCATGATCGAATCGGTCAGCAAGCAAGGAGGCTGGGCAAGGAAAACGACGAGTTTAAACGGTCTTGCCCGTTTCGTCGCCCAGCAGAGGAGCAGAAGTTTTTCAGCGAAACGGTTTGCAGTTTTCCGGTGGGAAAGGGTGGGCTGGGGCTTGGATTTTGGTCAGCCATCGGTTGTCGTTGGAAGCCCCTCCCGGCCGCTACGGCGTCCGACCCCGCCCCGCTGCGCGAGGCGAGGTGGGTCTGGGGTCTGCCTACTGCCCTTCTTCCCCTACTGCCCTTCTCGCAACTCGCAACTCGCAACTTTTTCCGCCCACTCCCGGTCGCCTAGGACGTGGCTGCTTTCTTCGCTGCCAACGCGTCGGCTTTTGCTTTGGCTCGTTTGGTCCGTCGATGCATCCACAGGACGGTGGTTAAACAGCCCAACGCAAAACCGATCGCTGCGGTCAAAAACACCAGCAGCGTGGTCGATAGAGAAGCTCGGGTGAACAACAGATCGATTTCGGTGGGATCGCGGTTCAGCAATCCAAAAACGATCAGGACAACCAGCAGCAGCAGCAGAAAAACGATCTTTAGTTTGTGAAGCATGCCGTAATCGTAACACGTTTTCTGCATGCGTTTTGACCGAAGGTGTCCAGCAAGTTGGCTAATTTTCTCTCCGCGGACCTAGAATCAGTGCAATGCTAGCACCTTCCAGGTACGATACGGATGTATATGCAGATTGTTTCACGAGGGAACAGGAGAGAGTAATGGCCACCCAATTAGCTTTCTGGGAGCCCCAGTCGGACCGAAGTTTAGAGCAGCTTTCGCAGCCAGTGTTGGTCAACAAGCCGCCAACTTGCAAGCCACCCGGCAGCGAATCGCCCGTCAGCAAGTCGACGGTGGAGCCCCCCAGCGTGCTGCAGCAACTGCGGCGGCAGGTCCAGCGACTGGAGCATCACCGTCCGGTCCAAGCGGCTTTGCCACCGACCTCTTGCGGCGGTGCGGCGCTCGATCGGTTGTTGCCTCAGGGAGGTCTGCCGCCGGCAGCGGTGACCGAATGGATTGCGGCTGCACCCGGTGGCGGTGCGCGGTTACTGGCCATGCTGGCGGCGGCGGAAATTGTCAAAGCCCGTCGTGGTTGGTTGGTCGTCGTCGATAGCGCGGGCAGTTTCTATCCTCCGGCGGCGTTGTCTCTGGGGATCGACCCGGACCGGATCGTGTGGGTTCGGCCGCACGACCGTAGCGATCAGGTGTGGGCGATCGATCAAGCACTACGCTGTCCGGCAGTCGCGGCGGTCTGGAGTCCGCTGGGGGCGTGGTTAGACGACCGCGATGCGCGCCGCTTTCAGCTTGCTGCCGAAGCGGGCAATACGGTTGGTCTGTTGGTTCGGCCGGCAGCCGTCATGGGACAGCCGAGCTTTGCCGAAATCCGCTGGCATGTGCGCGGGGTCGCCCCGGTCAACGCAGCCCTGTCGCAGAATCCTCCGCAGACGGAACTGCCGTCGCTGCAGGCAATGCGCGGGCGTGTGCTGCAAGCCACCTTAGCCCGTTGTCGCGGCGGCCAAGTGGAGCGCTCGGCTGTTTTTACTATCACCGAACATGGAACCATTGACGACCAAGCCCATGCCTCGTTCGCTTCCCCTGTCGCCGCGTCGAACCCCGCGACGAATGTGCATCTGGCTGCCCAATTGGCCCATCCAACGGTGGAGCGTCGAAGAAGAACTTCCGCCTGAGTCATCGTTGGTGCTGTGGTCGGTCGATCCACGCCGCGGCCGTATCGTCGTGGCCGCTTCGGAGCCGGCACAACGGCGCGGGGTTCGTTCGCAGATGCCGCTTGTCGAAGCCCGCAGTTTGCTGCCGCGCACCGCGACCGACGCTTGCCAAGCGGCTCCGGTGATCGCAGAGTACGATCCGGCGGCCGATCTGGCGGCGCTGCGTGAGCTGGCCGAGACGTTGGCTCAAACGATCAGCCCGCTGGTCGCCACCGAGCCGCTGGAGCGCGCGCGGTGGGCCGGACAGTTACTGCATCAACCCGATTCGCTGCTGTTGGATGTAACCGGCATCGGCGAGCTGTTTGGTGATGAGGAAACGTTGTTGCGGCAAGCCGCCGCGATCTTGGAAGACGGTCACTGGAGCGGCCGCTTAGCGTTGACCTCGAGTGTCGGCTCGGCTTGGGCGATGGCGCATTACGCGGCCACTGATCGCAGCCGCTGCCGGTTCGCGATTCCCGCAGAAGACGCAGGCTCGGCGGATGATCAGGCCTGCGCGGATGATTCGGCCTGCGCGGATGATTCGGCCTGCGCAGACGGTTCGGCCTGCGCGGGGTGGCTTGTGCCGGCCGATGACACGCCGCTTGCTCTGGAGGGCTTGCCGGTTACGTCGCTACGGCTGCCTGTTGACGCCGCTCAAAAACTGCATCGGCTGGGGATTGGGAGTATTGGCGAATTGCTGCGGCTGCCACGCGGTGGTTTGACGTCACGATTGGGACCGGAAGTCCTGCAGCGGATCGATCAAGCGCTAGGCACGACCGATCAAGCGTTGCCGATACACCACGCTGCACCGGAGAATGTCGTGACGCTCGACTTGGAATACCCCAGCTATGCGACCGACTTGTTGAAGCATCGCATCGAGCAACTGACCGGGCAATTGGCGGCACAACTGAAGCAACGCCAGACCGGCGTCTTGCGATTGACGTGCCGCTTTGATTTAGAGCAACGTCCGCCGCACATGATGCAGTTGGGGTTGTTCGCACCCACGGCGGACGCGAAGCACTTAACATCGTTGCTGCATGGCGTGTTCGAGCAACAGCGTTTGCCTGCCAAAGCACACCGCATCGTCATTGCGACTCCGTTGACCGGACCGTTGCGGATGCATCAACCGGCGTTGCTCGACGCCGGCGATTCCTCGGGCGATGCGATGCATCTTGCACGCTTGGTCGATGGGCTGAGCAGTCGACTTGGCCGACAACGTGTGTTGGGAATACGACGCTCGAACAATCCATTACCCGAGCAAGCTTTTCAAGCGACACCGCTGACCGGGCGACGGGTCGGTGCTTCCAAAAAACGCGACAGCAAGCAGAACCGTAAACAGGGCAGGGAGGCTGGCAACCACCGATCGGCTGCGCCCCTGCGATCACCGGAGACCACCGCATCCCCGGGGGCTCCTTTGCGACGTCCGCTCGATCTGCTGCCCCAGCCCCGTGCAATTGCCGTTACCGCTAGGCATACCGACGGCTGGCCGCTGACGGTCAAACTACCGCATTGGCAGGCACCTCAAAGTGTGGTGCGTGCTTGGGGGCCCGAGCGGATTGAAACGGGTTGGTGGCAGGGGCCTTCGATTCGCCGCGATTACTATCGGATTGAAACCGAAACCGGGCAATGGCTGTGGGTCTTTCGCCAGCTCGGAAACGCCCACTGGATGCTGCACGGCTGGTTCGGCTGAAGCGTCGACCGCCTTACACGCCGATCAGCATCGAAAAGAACGCTTTAAACGGTTTGCCTCCGGCCAGTTTGGTGCATTCGCCTCGCACCGCCCAGCCGGCGGCTTCATCATCCCAGTACTGTTCGTCGTGATCGCAACGTTCGAGATGACGTTCCAAGACCTCCATCGCGGCCAGGAAATGGGCTTGATCCTGTGCAGCGGGGCACAAGATGCGGCCGTTCGATTCGTGGTCGTATACGGCCAGCGATCCGTCAGGCAACAGGCACAGCGCGTCATCTTCCAGCAGCCCCAGAAAGGTTGCTTCGGCTGGTAAATCGTAAAAGGGAAATAGACTTTCCGCGTGCTCGGTTGCGGAGAAAACCAACGTCCCCAATTCGTACTCTTCGGTTTGCCAGTTCGCAATGCGAGGATCGACAGCATGAGTCATTGCATCGTTCCTTGCCGGCCAATGCGACCACTCACGAGGTCGCGTAATCGCTGTTTCATTTCCAAACGTCTGCTGGCGTATGCGAAGGAATCGTACGTTTGCATTTCGGCTGCTGTTAATTGCGATAAAAATCGATCCATTGAAGCGTGATCTGCTCCGGGTTGGACGCGAGCAACTTAGCAGGTAGGGCGACCTCGAAGTAGCCGGTTTTGAGGGGAAATGATCCGTTGCCACCGACGATCTGAACTTCGGTGTAATAGGGGCTGCGTTTGTCGAGCGGAGTTTCTTCGGTGCCGCTTCGCAGGCTTACGGTCGACTGGTGATTGCCAGTACTGGCGACCGACCAAGCGACCGAAGTTTCCCCGTTGCCGACCAGGAATCGTTCCAGCCCGCGCAAGTGTAGACGCACCGTCATCTCTTTGGGCCACGTCGATGACGTTCGCCGGACGGTCCCTTTGTCGATTCCAAATTCACTGGTGATATCGACGATCGTTTTCTCGCCCGTCGCAAAGAACTGAACTCGACTGTTTTCTCGACCGACTTCGGCTGCCAGCGGTGACGCCGATGGTTCGTCTGGATTGCCGTCAGCAGATTGGGCAGCGGGTACAGCCGTTCCGTTGACAGTCTTCACACCCTCTCTGCCGATCTTGAGCAGCGTGTAGCCGAAGCCCGGTCCGAACATTTTTGTGCCAGCGGCCGCGAATACCAAGTTTCCTTCGTCATCGATGCCAGGGACCATAATGACTCGGTTGGGCCCCAATACGGTGGCAACGATGATCAGCTCCTTGGCGAAATCAACCTTGGGGACAGGCTCATCCGGTCGCCATGCCTTCCAAAGCTTCTCCCAAATCTTAACGTCGGCAATGAAGCCCGATGATGGAGCCAGTTCGAGCAGCGACCGATCTTTAACTTTGCCGGACCAGGTTGCGGTCGGCTCTACCGCTGCCGCTGCAGCGGGCACCACCGCAGAGAAACTTACAAACAGACAGATAGCCGCGACCAACCGTGCAGACATGAGATTAGACTCCAGAAAGCGTTAAATGAAGGTGCTTTGCTGTAACGACGAACAATCCGCTATATCGGTTCCCGTTCGCCGCAAGAAATGGGCTGGCCCACAACTCGCGTTTACCCGTCAAGTTGAAAGCATTCGTAGAACCGATTCACTCCTGCTCATCACCGAATTAAATCAAGGAATCGACGAAATGATTTTACAAACCATGCTGATGCTACTGTTGATCGGCGGAACGGCTCTGGCTGCCGAGGAAATTCCGGCTCGCGTTGACGCTCCGTTGAATGTCGCTTGCCAGGGGAACTATCCACATCACCTGCAAGGCATTTGTACGGACGAGCAAGCGATCTATTGGTCTTTCACGACAACGCTTGTGAAGACCGACATGCAAGGCAACGTCCTAAAGAAAATCGCCGTGGCCAACCACCACGGCGATCTATGCCTCCACGATGGCAAACTTTCGGTCGCCGTGAACCTTGGCAAGTTCAACGATCCGCGGGGCAATGCCGACTCATGGGTCTACGTCTACGATGCCGAATCGCTGGAGGAACTCGCTCGGCACGAGACACAGGAGGTCTTCCACGGCGCGGGGGGAATCGGCTATCGCGATGGGCACTATTTCGTGGTGGGCGGTTTGCCCGATGCCGTCGCGGAGAACTATGTCTATGAGTACGACAGCGATTTCAAGTTTTTGAAGAAGCACGTAATCAAGAGTGGTCACACGCATTTAGGGATCCAGACCGCCACGTTCGCGCACGACCGTTGGTGGTTCGGCTGCTATGGTACGCCGAAGATCCTGCTCGTCACCGACGCCAACTTCGAACGGGTCAATCGGCACGAGCTTGATTGTTCGCTGGGGATCGAGGGACTGTCGGGGGGACGACTGCTTATCGCGAGCGGGCGCTGTGATCGAGCCGGCGGCTGCACGGGCAAGGTACAAGCGGCCGTGCCAGACAAAACCGCCGGCTACCGACTTCAAGAGGCTCAAAGCGCACAGGATGAGCAAGGCGAACGATGAAACATCCCGCTACGGTTCGCGACCTCGTGGCAGTTCCTCTCCGGCTCCGGCTCACGAGCTCGCCATGCGGCTCCCCGATGGCTTGAAACTTTGACGGCTCGAAACCTTGCTGGTTATCGCCCTTTATCTTCTTGAAGGTATCGCGCGCCGTTGGCCTGATCGTGATTTATGGCTCGTCGGTGCCGCGCGGCTCGTCCTGTACCCGCGTGGATTAGGTTTGCCCCTCTGCCATCGATTCGGCGTGGTTGCTAGGATTTTGTCGTTGAGTGCCTAAATTTTCTCGCCTTGTGGTTGCTCGAAAGCCCCGAGGCTCTGCATCTTACGCCTGTTGACACCGCTTTGGCGGTCCCCGCAGGCCCAGCCCCCCACCTCCGAGTTTTTTGCAATGAAAGCGGTCGCGGTAACGCCTGGAAAACCCAACAGTGTCCACATGGAAGAAATTCCGATGCCCTCCCTGGATGATATTTCAGGTGGCACCGGCGTGCTGGTTCGCGTCTTGAAAGTCGGTGTCGATGCAACCGACCGTGAGATCAATGACGCTCTGTACGGAAATGCGCCTGAGGGTGACGATTATTTGGTGATCGGCCACGAGTCGTTTGGAGTGGTCGAAGCGGTCGGACCGAACGTCACGAACATCCGCGTCGGCGATTTCGTCACCGCGACGGTGCGTCGTCCCGGAGGATCGATCTACGACCAGATCGGGACTTACGACATGACCAGCGAAGAGACCTACTACGAACGTGGCATCAACCTGCGTCACGGTTTCTTGACCGAGTACTTTGTCGACGACCAAGAGTACATCGTGCGGGTACCACAAGGCCTCTCGCACCTGCACGTGCTGATGGAGCCGATGAGTTGTGCCGCTAAAGCAGTGCAGCAAGCTTACGAGGCACAGCGCCGGATGAAGGTCTGGCGGCCGAAGTTGGCTTACGTGCTGGGCAGTGGGCAAATCGGGCTGCTGACGACGCTGGCTTTGCGGCTTCGCGGGTTGCAAGTCCATACCATCGCTCGCGCGCCGAGTCCGCACTTGAAGTCCTCCATCGTGGAGGGTTTCGAGGCCCACTACGTCAGCACCAAAGAGACGTCTTTGCAGGATTTGGTCAAGCAGACCGGGCGGCCTGATTTAGTCGTCGATGCGACCGGTCACAGCGGACTGTCTTTCGACGCCATGGAGTTAATCGGACACAACGGCGTGGTGGTTTGGACCAGTATCACCGGGGGCGAACGCAAGATCGAAGTGCCGAGCGACAAGGTGAATATCGAGTGGGTGCTGGGCAACAAGCTGTTGTTGGGAAGTGTCAACGCGAACAGCGAGCACTTTGAGCTGGGGATCCGCGATTTAGCGCTCGGCGAAATGATGTTTCCAGGGGTACTGGAAAAGATTCTGACCAGCCCCGTGGATGGCTTGGACAACTACAATGAGATGATGCGGTTGCTGGTCGAGGACGATCAGGCACTGAAGGTCTTTGTCAGCGTCGCCGAAGCGTAGTGGGACAGATCCCCGTTACTGTCGAAAGGCCGTGGAAGGGCATTGCGTTCGAAGGGGAGCCGTTCAGGCCGGCAGCGCCAGAAAGCGGAGGCTGCCGTGGTGCTGGTGACTAGCAAACCGCAAGACTTATCGATGGGATGTTGGCCTTGAGCCTGCTGTTGCTTTCTTACCTGATGCTCGCGATCTTGGCTGTCGCTGCGCTGGCTGGATTCGAAGTACGACGCACCTTTCGCGGCTTGATTTTGCTGCCGCTGATCGGGTTTGTGTTTACCCTAGCTGCCTTGTACGGCGATCTTGGCGCGGGGGGCCTGTCGGAAACGCTCCCCGGTTCCGGCCGACCCATCGCGTGGGCTTGGTTTCCACTCTTCGCCGCGATGGTGTTGTCCGTCGGGGGTGGGCCTCACTCCTATGTGTTGATCGTCTGCAGCGGGTTGAGTTGGCTGGCGATGTTCGCAGTCGAGTCATCGGCGACGGAAGTTTCGAGTCTCTCGGCAGCCTTGGCGGCGCACCACACCTGCAGCCTCGGTTTAGCTGCTGTCGCGCTGGCCGCGGGGTCGCGGATTTATGACCTTGGCACTTCGGAAGCACGGCGACGCTGGCACGTTTTATCAGCGACTGCCTGCGGGTTGTTGGTGTTCTTGGTGTTGTCGCTGATGGTTATTTATGCGTTCCAAGAGCGTCCGCTGCACTTACCCGTTCCGATCGCAATGCTGGTCTTGCCAGCCGAAACAATCGCCGCGATTTGCGTGTGGCGTGGTGTGCAAACGGTCGCAAAAACGGTCGCGGACAGCGCCGACTCGGACGTTGCGGCCGGCACGAAGACGGCTTCGAGGTCGACTGCGGCGGGCGGCCTGAACGCGCGGACTGCAACGGCCGTTCTGGCCCTGTTTCTCGTTGCCGGCATCAGCTTGGCATGGATCCCGGTTATCCTGAACGGAGCTTCGCGATTCGGCGAATGAAACCGAGGGCAGAATGGACGTAGAACGGCAACGCATTCAGGACGACCTTCGCGGCACCCTTGCCGGCGATGTGCTGTGCGATGTCACCACGTCCCAGCTCTACGCAAGTGACGCAAGTATCTATCAGATGCGTCCCTTAGGGGTGGTCCGGCCTCGCAGTGCCGAAGATGTGGCCATCTGCGTGCGATATGCCAACGAGAATCATCTGACGCTGCACGCTCGCGGCGCGGGAAGTGGCGTCTCGGGCGAATCGTTGGGCCGCGGTCTGGTGCTCGACTTCTCCTGCTACATGCGCCGCTGGCAAACGCTCGATGACGGTGCCCAAGTCCGGGTGCAACCGGGGGCGGTGTTGGCTGCGGTCAATCGCGAATTGCGGCTTCAGCGGCGGATGTACGGTCCCGATCCGGCGACACGCAGCGTGACGACGATGGGCAGCGTGATCGCCGTCGATGCATCGGGCAGCCACTACTTGCGTTACGGTTCGGCGCGCGACACGGTCGCTTCGCTTCAGGTGGTGACCAGCCAAGGCGAAATCGTCGAATTGAATCAACATCGGCCGGGCGAAGCGGGGACGGCTGGAATGCTGGCCGCCGGGGTTCGCCATGTGCTTGATCGCAACGCCGTGGCGTTAGAAAAACAGCTCGCGTCGGGGCGAAAGCTTCGTGGCGGCTATCGGCTGGATGATTGTCAACAAGGCGACCGGATTGACTTGGCGAAGTTGCTGACCGGCAGCGAGGGGACGTTGGCGTTGATCACCGAAGCGACCGTGCGGACCGAACCGGTACCGGGACACCGCGGCGTCGCGCTGCTGTTCTTTCACCGGCTCGACGCGGCCGCTCGCGGTGCGATCGCCGCGGTTCGACAAGGCGTGGTGGCGTGTGACTTGATGGATCGGCGGTTGCTGGAAATCGCCCGTGAGATCGAACCGCGGTACGAAGAGCTGGTGCCGCGCGACGCCGAGGCGATGATCCTGGTCGAGCTTCAAGGCGACTCGATGCTGGAACTCCGCGATCGCTTGGCCGCGTTGGTCAGCGAACTGCGGGACGAAATGCAGTTGGCGTTTGCTGCCGTCACGACCGTCCAGCAACGCGAACGCGACATGTACTGGCGGCTGTGTCGCCGCGTGATTCCACGCGTCTATCGACTGAAGGGGACCTCGCGGGCCCTGCCGTTTGTGGAAGACCTATCCGTCCCGCTGGAAGCTTTGCCGGCGGTGCTGACCGAAATCCAAGCGGCCCTCCAAACCGAACAGACGACGGCGTTCGTGTTCGCTCATGCCGGTCACGGTCAACTGCACATTCGACCGTTTCTCGACTTAGCCGATCCGCAAGACCAGCAGCGTTTGCGTTCCCTGTCGGAACGAATCAGCGAAGCGACGTGGCGGCATGGCGGCACGTTGTCCAGTGAGCACGCATCGGGGCTCAGTCGGTCGTGGTTGTTGCCTCGGCAATACGGCGAACTGTGGCGGGCAATGCCCGAAATCAAACGGTTGTTCGATCCGAGTAACCGTTTTAACCCCGGCAAAATCACCGGCGCCAGTCTGCAGCTTAGCAACGAGAACCTGCGCCCCGTGGAAGCTCGGATCGAACTGGTCAGCGAACTGAAGCCGACGCAGGTTAGCACCGATCCTGCTCCGCTGGACGAGGAGTCGCTTGCCAATCGCCGCTTGTCGGTGCTGCAAGTCTGGAGCGATGAGGAGAGCATCGATCGTGCCACGCGGCAATGCAACGGATGTGGGCGTTGCCGGACGACGGCGCCGGAGCAGCGGCAATGCCCGGTGTTTCGTGCCCTGCCCAAAGAAGAGGCCTCGCCGAGGGCGAAAGCGAACCTGTTGCGTGGCGTGCTGACGGGGGAACTTGATCCGAAAACGCTCGCTTCCGAACGCAGCAAAGAAATCGCGGACCTCTGTTTCAATTGCCACCAGTGTCGGCTGGAATGCCCCGCGTCGGTTGACATCCCGAAGCTGGTCAATGAGATCAAAGGCCAGCATGTCGCCACCAACGGTTTGCGATTGTCCGACATGTTGCTCTGCCGGCTTGACAGTTGGGCGCCGGTCTTTTCTCGCTTGCCGTGGCTTAGCAATAACTTGATGACCAACAAATTGTCGCGTTGGTTTTTAGAGCGACTGTTTGGGCTGTCCGCGGCGCGGCGTCTGCCCGCTTTCGAAAGTCGAACCTTCATGCGCTATGCCGCGCGACGCAAGCTGACGCGACCGATCCGGCAAAGTGGCCCCAAGGTGGTCTACTTCACCGATTACTTCGCCAACTATCACGACACCTCGATCGGTCGCGCGTTGATCGAAGTCCTCCTGCAAAACCGAATCGGTGTTTATGTGCCGCCCAAGCAGGTCTACAGCGGCATGTCGCACATCGCCGCGGGAGATCTGAAATCGGCGAGGAAGCTGGCACTGATTAACATCCGTTTGCTGGCCGACGCGGTGCGACAAGGCTATACGGTGATCACCACCGAACCATCGGCCGCCCTGTGTCTGAAACGCGAGTACCTGAACCTGGTCGACGACGAGGATGCTCGTTTGGTTGCGGACAACACTTACGAAGCCTGCCGATTTCTGTGGGACATGCATCGTCGCAATGAGCTGACGCTTGACTTTCGACCGGTTTCGGCGTCGGTCGCTTATCATCAACCGTGTCATGTGCGAGCGATCGATGATGGGCAACCGGGGCCGCTGCTGATGGGGCTGATCCCAGGCTTGACGGTCAAGCCAATCAATGCCGGTTGTAGCGGTATGGCCGGTACGTGGGGCTTGCACCGCAAGAATTATCGCAACAGCCTGCGGATCGGATGGCCGGTGATCTCCGCCATGCGCGCCGCGCAGGTGCAGCTCGCTGCGAGCGAATGCACCGCCTGTCGGATGCAGATCGAGCATGGCGTCGACAGTGCCGTCGTCCATCCGGTCAAACTGCTGGCCTATGCCTACGGCCGCATGCCCGACGTCGGCAATCTGTTGCTCTAAACAGGTTGCTGCATCAGCGTGTGCGACCGGTCACGGTTGCTTCCGAATGGGTTGGTTTGTCGGCTTTGCGCGAATGCAGCGGTCACCGCAGGGGAGGTGTTTTAGCCAAGGTTTTCGGGCGGTTGCCGTCGATCATAGAGAGTGAACCTCCCCCTTAAATGAACCAAGGATCCGACTCATGGCACGGCGATTGACCGCAGCGGTAATAGCGGCTGCCGCGATTGGTGGCCCCTACGTCGCTACCGAAACCGAATTGGGGCGAGACGCGACTTCCCGCGTCTCGTCGATGGTCACCAGCGTCTCTAGTGACACCGCGCGGACACAAGATTTTCATGCGCCGTCGACCGAAGGCCCCTATCACGCACACTACCAAACCGAAGCGTTGTGGGATGGTTCGTTGGGCCGACCGGCGACGAATAGCGGCAGTGTGGGAGCTCCGACGCCGGGAGTCTCTTTGGTCGGAGGACCGGTACACGACCTGCGCGACGTGTTGCGGTTCGACATCACACCGATGTGGGTCTCGCAGCATTTTGCCCGAGTCACGACGGTGCTTGCCGACTTGCAACTGGATGGTTTACGCGTGCCGTTGGTGACCGGTACCGATCCCAGCGATGTCGCCGGCACGATCACCTATTACTTTGATCACAGCGGCCAGATGCAGCGCGTCAATATTCATGGATTTGTGGGCGATCCCACCGAGATCATGCAGACCATGCAGACGCACTACCGGATGGTCCCCGAACCCACGTTGGATGCCGGTGTGTACACGGTGCGTTGGAATGGCGTGCCATCAGGGCTGCTCAAGCTGACACGTGCGCCGATCATGTACAACGACGCGAACCATCAAAAGTTCACCGTCTTCCTAGAGCTCAACCAGCCCAACGTTCCGTACGGGCTCAGCGCCGCAGCCCAACAAATCGTCCGCTCCGACCGCTACACCGGTCGCTGGTAGGAGTCTTAAGGACGGGGGGCTTCTTAAAAGACCCCCGTCCCCTTTTTGCTGAAGGTAGGAGGGTATCGGCGATTTGCGCTGCCAGTCGGTTCACGCTGCCAGTTCCGTCGGGGTGCAGGCGATTGCTGAGGAACACGAACACCGTTTGCTGGTCAGGGTCGATCCAGAGCACCGTGCCGGTGAAGCCTCCGTGGCCAAACGCGTGCTCTGAAAAGGAGCTCGGTCGATTGCTGGAGTAAGGCGAGCGAATATCCCAACCGTAGGCGCGTTGTCCGCGTGGTACCTGGCGAGGTTGCAACAGCACGTCGCGCGTCGCTGCCTTGAATAGTTTTCCGTCGTCCTGGAGCAACGCTTCGCCAAAACGAATCAGATCGGTGGCGGTTGAGAAGAGGCCCGCATGCCCCGCCACTCCACCAAGTCGTGCGGCGCGTGGGTCGTGGACGGTGCCGACCAACCATTCACCGTTGCGTTGTTCGGTCGCCGCGGCCCGCGATCGACATGCGGCCGTCGGCAAAAAACCGGTTTCGGTCATCTGTAAGGGTGCAAAAATATGCTCGCTGGCATACTGGTCGAGAGACTGTCCCGAAACTTCGGCGACCACTTTACCGAGCACCAAAAAGCCCACATCGGAGTAGATGAACCGTGCGCCTCTCGGAGCGACCGGTTTTAACGCAGCGATCCGGTTCCACGTCGCGGCATCGCCGTTGTTGTAGTCCGACAGTGCGTTGTCAGCGATCAAGCCGCCTCGATGCAGCAACAGGTCGGCGATCGTAATGCCTGCCTTTCCCTCCGCGGCAAACGCCGGCCAATAGTCCGCAACGGGGCGATCGAAGTCGACTTTTCCGGCATCGACGAGACAGGCGATCGACGTGGCTGTAGCAATCGGTTTGGTCAGCGAAGCCAAATCAAATACCGTGTCGAGTCGCATCGGCCGGCGATGGGGAAGCGATTGTGCATCGCCGACGGCGGTCGAAAAGAGGACTTCGTGGCGACGGGAAACCATCACGACCGCGCCGGCCATTTGGCCAGCTTCGATCGCTTCGGCTAGTAATCCTTGCACCGCGGCGGCGGGATCGGCGGCGTCCTGGGCGGCGTCCTGGGCGGCGCAGCGCTGCGCCGATGGCTTCAGGAGGATAAGTGCCAGGATGGCCAGCAATCGAAAGCTGACGCGCCGGCGGACCCGAGTGTCTGGCGACCCCCTGCGAACATCTCGAAGCATACGATTTGTGGTATTGGCCTGCATCGGAGGGACTCCCCATGCTTGAGGTTTTGACAGCGGTTTAGGAGGTTGCCGAATGGACGTCCACGATCACGCGACCGAGGCTTTCGCCACGCAGCATCGAACGGACTTCCTGGTCGATCTGTGCAAGCGGCACGATTCGCGTTCCGTCGATCAGTTGTTCACTGTACCACTCTCCGAACAGACGATCCCAGATCGCCTCACGTTCCGTCCGCGGGCACATGGCGGAATCGATCCCATCCAGTTTGACGCCGCGCAAGATAAACGGAAACACTGTCAGCGGAAGTTCCGTCCCCGCGACATTGCCGCACGTTGCCACACAACCGCGATGCTCGATCTGTTTGATCACCGCAGCGAGAACCGGCCCGCCCACGGTATCGACGGCGGCCGCCCAAGTCGCTTTGAGCAGCGGTTTTTCGCTGGACACGTCGAGCGCCTCACGCGGCAATACGCGGGTTGCGCCCCACTGCAGCAATTGGTCTTCGTATTCTGGCTTGCCCGTCATGGCGACGACTTGATAACCGAGCTGGCTTAGCAAACGCAGGGCCAGCGATCCCACGCCGCCCGTGGCACCGGTCACCAATACCTCACCATTCTCCGGTGCAATGGAATGTAGCTGCAGCGAGGCAACCGACTGTGCCGCGGTAAAGCCCGCCGTGCCCAAACCGATCGCGTAGATCGCCAGATCGGGACGAGGCAAGCGTACAATCCAGTCGGCTGGAACGCGCACGAACGCCGACCAACCGCCCCAGCGCGGGGCACCCATTTCATAACCGGTTACGAACACCTGGTCTCCCGGTTGAAAGCGTTCGTCTTCGCTGCTTTCGACCACCCCCACCACGTCGATGCCGGGAACGTGAGGCAACTGTCGGGCAACGCCGGGGTGGGCGGTAGCCGCGAGGGCATCCTTGAAGTTCAGCGACGAATACGATGCCCGGATCACCACCTCTCCGGGAGGCAGATCCGCGAGGCTCAACTGGGTCACCGCTCCCTGTTTGGATTCGTCAACAACGAAGGCGGGAAAGGAATCGGTCGAGCTCATCAAGCAGGTCCGGTGGGGAGGCGAGGACGTGGGGGAGGCGAGGAAAGAGTTTTTCCGAGGGGAGACGGTTGGTTATAGCAGACATCAAGAAAGAATTAATGCCATGACCGCTGCGGTCGCTGCGAGCCGTTCCGGGTTGTGGCTAGAAATCGTGCGACAAAAAAGTGTCGGGACCCTTTTGCGAGGAACTCGCCCTTCGGGTGCTTCGCACAAAAGGGTCCCGACACTTATTTATCGCTCATTGCTATGTGGAACCTGCCGGTGGCTGCCAACGATCCGAGGGCGGGTATGAAAAAAGGCCGCGTGAGTGGGACCACGCGACCTTTTGATTCTTCGACAACCGGGGACTTGGTGATTAAACCATGTCCTTCAGATTCTTCAGCGGGCGAATCGTCAGCTTCTTGCTGGCTGGTTTTGGCGAGAGCCAGATTTCTTCGCCAGTCGCAGGATTGCGGCCCTTGCGTTTTGGTTTTGCTGGCACGTCTTTCAGGGTGATCTTGCACAGACCTGGAATCGTGAACTGACCCGACGCCTTCAGTGACTTACCGATCTCATCGGACAGGGCATCGAAAACAGCCGCAACGTCCTTCTTGGACAGTTCGGTTTCTTCCGACAGGTTGGTCATGATCTGAGTTTTTGTCAGTGGCTTTGGTGGAACTTTTGCCATGTTGGACCTTTCAGGGGCGTGATCTGGTTGGGAAATTGACGGATTCGGTTAGCAGCCAACTCGTTCGGCTGAGGCTGGACAGATTTAAGGCCCTTGGTTCCTCCTTGGCAACCCGGTTGAGCCCGCAAAACCCATGTTTTCCTTGAATTTTGCAGCCTTCGCCGTATTCGGCTCCGCAAAGAGGTTGCGATGTGGACACGATATTCGGCCGGCGTCGAGGCCTGGCAACGGCCAACTATCTTCCTCAGAGGGCGATTATTGACGACATAAAGGCCCCCCGCTGGACATTGTGGTGTCGTCCGTGGCATGCCGGTAGACATTTTTGCCCGTGTTTTCTGGGCAATGCGTGGTTTTTGGGCCATCGGAGCGGTTTTGCTCGGAAAGCCGACTTTTTCTGACAATGGCCGCTTGAACCCCTGTTTTTGCCTGATTCCACGGGAACCTGCGCATCGGATCGTGCCGCGTCCGCAAGGGCTTTGCCGGAGTATCTTGGAACCGAGGAATCGCTGGCAGAGTGGTTGGAAATGCCTGGGCACGCTCGTTTTATGAGCCTGCGCGTTGTGAATGCCTGGGAGGCGAGCAGGGCGGTAGAGCGACCGATCGCAACGGCGAGGCTGTCAGTGTCCCCGAGTCGCAGTCAGTGTCCCCAAGTCGCAGTGTCCCCAAGTCGCAATGCAGGGGCAACAAGGTCAGCCAAGTCGACATGACGACGCCTAGACCAGAATAGATCGCTTTCTTAGATTGTGATGAAAGGCCGCCAGCGGAAGGCGACAAGTTCTTGCCGACGATCCCGCCAGTTGAAACATGGTTGCTGTTCGCCGTTCGTAACCATACCACTTGGCAATAAGCCATCCATCATGACGCCGCTTTCGTCATCGCATCGCGAAAAACTCCTGCAAGTTGCGGGCTATCTGAACTTCTCTTCGGGTTTGCGCGACCCGGTGACGTTGAAGAATCTGAACGCCTTGCATGCCGCCGCGGCGGCCGGTCCGGTGCTGGTCGGGCAGCCGGCGTGGTTCGAAGTCAAGGTTTGGTTGACCGAGACGCTGGACGCCTGCGAGGGAACTTCACCCGCGTTTGCGGATGTTTCCCAAGCTCGACGAGCGGTTCAGATTGTCTTCAGTCTCCTGCCGCCGGCCTACTTGGACTTTCACAAAGACCTGTTGTTTCACCAGGAACCGGAGTTGTTATTCAACGGTTTCTTCTTGGGACGCTGCGCCGAGATCGTGTTGGAATTGATTGGCGACGAAAGCGATGACGCGGTGGTGGTCGAGCGGTCGATTGAGCGGCTGAATGATTTCGTCGGTTATCGGCCGGTGCCACAGTTGGAAAACCGCGTTAGCGAACCATATCCAAATGAATGGGTCGCTCCGATCCCGATGTACATCCAGGATGCCGGCTTCAGTGAAGGCTCCTATCGTCGGCTGTTTCATCAAGTGCTCGAGATCCTGAAGGGGACCGATCCGGACATCTTGCGAGCGGCCAGCTTTGACGTCGAACGCCTGAGCGAGTTGGCGATCGATCCGCGGGCGTACGATTTCGACCATCCGGTGAACAAACGACCGAATTACCAGTTCGGTCAGTGGGATCCGCACTCGATCGATGCCGAAGGTTACTACCGTCGGTTTGTCGTCCAGCAAGTGACATTGGACGCCTTGCTCAGTCGCTTGGACGATCCGAACCAAGAGGTGCCGCGAGATGAGATTCATTTCGAAGCGGCCGCGGTGTTGGCTGGCACGATGTTAATGGCATCGGGTGTGAGTGGCTGGGGGCCGAGTGCGTACACCAGTGAAGTGACGCTCAGCAAGTTAATCGCCCCGATCGCACGATTTCGCGATGCGTTTTACGGCGACTTGTTGTCGAAGATGTCGGGCGAGCACGCGATTCGGCTGCGCGCCGAGCAGCAGCTTCGTCAGCAGCCCTTTGGTGCGGCGCGGCAGCATCTGAACGCTGCCCTGGCTAGTCAACGGGCCGGCCAACAGCAGCACGCGCATCTGGCACGCTTGTATGCTCGGATGGGCTATACCGAAGCGGCGAACGACGAAGCCGACACGGTCAACGCGCCTTCGGCACGGATCATGTGCCGGATCGATTGCCTGTTGATGGAAGGCTTGTCGGCACTACGTCGAGGTGACTTGGATGCGGCGGCAAAGATGCCGGATAAGATCGTCGAATTGATGAAGCGGGGAATTGGCTGCGGGGCGTTGGTCGACCCCTGGGACATCTTGGGCTTTGGCGGGAATTATGCGAGATTCCACTGTGCCGAGAGCGCGGTGCACGACCACCGTGTCGATGAAATGATTCAACTGACCGACTACCTGTTCGGTTATATGGCGCGGGTTTGGAGCGAAGCGGCGGCGCGGGACGATAAGCGGCGTTACGATCAACTGGCGGCCACCTATCGCGAAACGGCCGAATGGTGGCGGCAATTTTCGGCTCACACGATCGAAGACTTGCAGGCGACCGATCCGCTGGAGTCCTACGACTCGGCTCAACTGGTCGCCAAGGGGTTGCTGGTTTGGCACCGCGGCGGCGCCGCCGCGGGGGACGTCAGTTTTTGGGCGGAGCACGCGGCGATGTTTGATTCGCCGCGAGCCTATGCCTTGGTGATTGACGCGTTGCTGGAACGCCACGACTTCGTCGCCTCCCGCGCCTTGCTGATTCATTGGTTGGCCAACGCCGAAGAGGTCGGTTTTCGGCGCGGCAACAGCTCTTGGCCGATGTTGGCACAGCGGTGGCTATATCGGTTACGTCAAGAGTCCCAGACGCTTGACTCGAGTCTGGACAGTCCGCCGGAAACAGCGGCGACACGTCCCGAAGCGGCGATCGATCGTCCGTGGTCTCTGGCACGACGGTTTTTTGATTTGGTCGAAGCCAACGCGGAAGATTTTTGGAACCCGCCGCAATTTTCGATGGGTGGCAAAACACCCGAACGTGATTGGGACCGCACCCTGGCCGATCTCGATGCGGAGCTGCCCAACGACGACGATGCGGAGGAAGACGATCCGCAGCGGGGGTTGTACGACGCGGCTTACGAAGACATGACGTTTGAGGACAGCACCGACGACGGCATGGAAAGTTCGATCTACGATCCTTCGAACGCCGACGACGATCATCAAGACAGCTTGGAGTCGGAATCGCGACGTGTGGGAGACCATTTGGAATTCCACGTGGCGATGGCCAGGATGTGGGTGATGGCGGGCGATATGGGCCCGGCGGCAAAGCAGGAGGCGATCGCGACAGGCAATGCCGAACTGCCACGCGAGCGTGAAGAGAAACTAAAAGAGTGGGCGGCACAGGCTGCGATCAATCGGCAAGGTCTACTGAAGTTGCTCGATGCGGTGCGCAGTTACCGCGTGCGACCATCGGGAACCGATAACGCGGCGATGACGCGTTACGATCGGCAGCGTGTGGTTCGCGATGCGTTACTGGAGCGGATCATTGCCACGACGGTCGAATCGAGCGACGCCCGGCGGTTGCTGGTTGGGGTGTTGTTGGCTGAGCATCGTTCGCGCGGTGGTGCGGATGGGCCGATGGTCACCGTCGCGGAGAAGACACCGGCTGCCGATCCCGGTCCGCAAGCGATCCCGTTCGATGCTGATCTGCTGGAAGGCATGGGCGAAGACGACCAGCAAGCGGTGCGGTTGTATGCCGCGCTGGTGGCCGGCGACAGCGAACGCGTCCGAAATGAGTTTCCGCCGATGCTGCGGGCGGTGCGCACCAAGAGCTTGCTGTATATCCCGCTGGTGCGTGGCGGCGACCCGGTGAAAATTTTTGTCGCACGCCTGCGTCAACGCGTGTTGATCCATCTGCTGCGGTGGCTGCCACGACGCGGCTTGATTTTCGAATCCTGTCAGTTGCTCGAAGCCTCCCGGATGATGGAGCAACAAAACCCGATCGGCCCCGGCGCGGTCACCGAATTCGATGGCTTGTTCAAAATCGGTTTCCGAGCTTTGGTGCAAGCGACCACCCATGCGGCGAAGCACTGGGAAGGGCTGAGCAAACAAGAGCAGACTGAAACGCTCATTCCGGTCTTGGAGTCGATGACCGAGACGCTGTTGGCAAGTTGGTTGACGCACAGTCGCTCGCTGCGATTATCGGCTCTGGAAACCGTGTCCGATCCTAAACGCTGGGAGAAACTCGTTCAGTTTGTGCAGCAGTATGGCGATCCGTTGTTTTGCCAGACGTTCTTGGGGTTGGGGAATATCCGTGCCGTCCTGCATCAGGGGGTGGGGAACTGGTTGGGGCAATTGCAAGAAGATCCAGGCGCCCTGGCGGGATCGAAGCTGATTGAAGACTTGGGCACGAAGCTGGAGTTGGCAGAGGCCCAAAAGCACTTGACGATGGTGTTTGAGGCGATTCTCGATCACCATTCGGAGTACCTTGATTACACCAGCACGACGACGCAGAGTGACCGCGGGGAGTTGATTTACATGTTCCTCGATTTTCTTCGACTGCGAGTCCGCTACGACCGGATCGCTTGGAATCTGCGGCCGGTGATGTGGGCACATGAGATTCTGGTTCGCGATGGATTCGAAGGCGCGGCAATGCAGTGGCAACGCTCGCTGTCGGATCGGATCGGCGAAGAAGCGGAGATCTACGTCAAACGATTGCGGGGCCTGCAGCAACAGTACTCGATGCGGATGCCGTCGGTAGCCGATCGGATTCTCGAGCGATTCGTGCAGCCGATGACGATTGATCGGATGCGTGGGTTGGTCGAACCGGCGATCCAGAGTGCTCGGAAAGGGGGCGGCATGACGGAATTTTCGCTGCTGCAAAAAGAGGCCAACATGCTGACCGAGCGGCCTGCCGGAGCGGGGCTGGACCTGCCGGATTGGCTGGAAGCGTTGGAAGAAGAGGTCGAGCTGGTCATCAATCGTCAGGAGGGGTTGGAAATCGACAGTGATTCGCTGCTGACGATTTCGCGTCAGGCGGTGCCGCTCGATGACTTGGAGCAACAGCTTTCCAGTGCTCGCCGGCAAGGCCGCCGATTACCCTACATGCAGTAACGGAGCGGGGCGAATTTTTTCCATTGATGCTAGAGGGACTTCGCATGCGTGTGCTGATTTCGTGTTTGCTGACAGCTTGGCTGTCGGCCGTTTTGCCGGGACAAGGGTTTGCACAAGCTGCCAACGAGGACGCGATCACCGAGGAGGACGCTGGAACGATCGGCAAAACGAAACAAAAGCGAGCCGTTTCGGTGGCCTTGCGTGAGGAAGCGATCCTGCGGCGAACCAACCGGATGGACGCTTCGGGGAAGCTGAACGAGCGCTATGCCGCAGCGGTGACGCGACTATGTGATCTGCACGCCGAGATTCGTGGTGATGAGCGGTTGATTGACAGCGACATGCTGCAAAAATTGGCGATCAGACTGCGACGGCGGTTACTCGATGTCGCGCGGACGCTCGAAGGCCAATTACGGAGGGCGGATGTCGAGCAACCGGCTTGGATTCCCTCCACCTCGGCGGCGATACGCAGAGCGAACGAGTTGCCTCCCGCGGTATCGTCTCCGTCGTCCGACGATTCGTTAGGAGCCGCCGCGGGGGGATTGCTGGACAACGGCTGGCAGTTGGTCGAACTGATCCAGCAAACCATCTCTCCCGGCTTCTGGGACAGCACCGGCGGACCGGGTACGATTTATTACTTCGCTTTGAAGCGAGCGTTGGTCGTACGTGCGACTTCCGAAGTCCATGCCGACTTGGGCAATACGTTGAGAAACTTACAGAGGAATTAAGCTGTGGCGAACTGGTCGAACCAACCGTCGGTCTATGTCACGTGCTCGACGTGCGGCAGACGTTTTCTATTGGATGAAACGGAAACGCCGCCGTTTTGCAGCGAGCGTTGTCAGTTGATCGATCTGGGCCGGTGGCTGGATGAGGAGAACGGCTTGCCATTCGAAGGGGACCCTGGGGATACTCCCGTCGAGTACCGCGAAGAGGATTGACGGGACTGCCGCGCGAGGCTCCCTCCCAGGCGGGCAGGATGGTCGCGCGGCTGCGGCTGGCGGTAGGCCCGCGGCTGGCGCTAAAGCGGCTCACTCTGGCGGCTACCGCCAAGACGGCTCACTGGCAGCTTGTCCGGACGCGACGGTGCCCGACCCTCCCGCTTGTGGGAGGGTCGGTTAGGATGCCGTGCTGATTACTGTGGCGTTGCCAAGTTGTCGCCGGTCGGTGGGGTTTCTCGACCGAAAAGCATCATCACTCCGCTGTTAGCGGATTGCCCATTGTAGACGTAGCTAGCCTTCAGCGCACTTCCGATTCGCTCGTCCAATTCCGTCAGGTGGGCCTTGGTGTAGGCGTCCATCTTGTCACCGCAGGTTTGCAGGGACTTTTGGATTTTGCCCTGCAGTTCGCGCAGTTGCATCCGTGCCAAGGTACTGATCGGCTTGTAAGCCGCCGTGTCGGTCGAATCCTTCAAAACCAAATCCAACAGCCGTTCAAGGTGCTCGCGTTGCAAGTTGCGACGCAGGCTGCTGATCATCGGTTTGCGATCGTTACGATCGGCGGGGCATTCCTGATCGAGCTCCCCCCACACCGACGAGCTAACTTTGCTGAGCAGTTCAGGCAGCGTGAGCATGTCGGTTTCGGCGGAGACGCGGAGTTCGTTGTCGTAGACGCGTCGCAGCGTGGTGGGATTCATCAGCATCGTCAGCGCGGAGGCTTGGATGCCGAGGATACGATCGTGAATCGGCCAAGTGCCTTCGGAAGCGATCGAACCGCGAGGCACATCTTCCAGCCAGCTATCGGCTGCCATCCGAGCAAGCAATTCAGGCGTCAGGCCATAGGCTTCGTCGCGAAACGTTTGCTCGATGACGAAATCAAGAGCGGCCCGCTGTTGCTCGGTGGGCACCACTTCGACTGGCGAGCGATCTCCGGGATCGCCCTTCTTGTCGCGATGGATGAACGCACCACCCACCCAGTTTGCCATCATGCTGACGGCACGGGACTGCAGACCGAGGGTCAGTTCGTAACCACGGCGTGACTTGGCCCAGCTATCGCCTTCGTCGACAAATTCTTCGAGGATCCGTTCGCGGTACAACTGAATCAGCTTCAGTTGTTCGTTCGCGTAAGCCAACGGGTCGCGTCCGAAGTCATAGCGCCGCGCCAGCGGATCGGGACCAGTGGTGTCCTCGTCGGTGGCGAATTGCAATTCGGGTTCGGAGCATCGCTTGAGGATGTCGCCTAGTTTTTTATCGTCGAAGGTATAGCCATACTCGATCGCCCAGAAGTCGTAGGGCCCGAGTCCGATCATGGCATAGTCCCCCTGCGAGTCGCCCGATTCGTAGCGATAGTTGATCGGGGTATAGTCCATGACCGATGCGGTAATGGTTTTCTTGCCTTTCACTTTGTCACTGTTAATTTCGTCCATGGTGTAGAGGGCGGACGCTTTGAAGTTGTGGCGCAGGCCAAGGGTATGTCCAACTTCGTGTGCGACTAAGTCGGCGAGCAGCGGCCCGACGAACCATTCCGGCATGCCATCGAGCAGTTCCTCATCGGGCGTCTTGGAGGCTTCTTTCTCCGAGTCCGATTTCTCGTCTTTGTCGGCATCTTCATCGTCAGCCTTCTCTTCCTTGGGCTCTGCCGAGTCCTCCGGCTTGTCGGTTTTTTCGGCCTTCGCCGCGGCGTCTTCCTTGTCCTTTTCTTCCTGACGTTTCTTATCTTCGGACGCCGGTTTGTCGTCCATCAACGTCAGCGCCCAGCTCATCCGGGCCAGCGCGAGGTCAAGGCTGCGGCTGCTGGCGGCCATGCAGTGGCCATTTTTCTGGCTGATGCGGCCGTGCAGTCCGTCGTACTCATCGTCCCCGATCAGGAACGCATCGGCGGCGCTGAAAGCATTGCCGGCGAGCGGCTGATTGGCTTGATGCCGACTTTGGGCGCGGCGTTGGTTGGCTTGGCTGGGCAGCGCAAAGCGAACACGCGGATCCCAGTTTGGGTTTTTGCCCAACCAGGCGAGTGTTTCGGCGCTCATACCTTCCATTGCCAGTTGCGGCATCAGGTCGTGGTAATTGAAGCGGAAGTGGCGGATCCAGCCATCGGTTAACACGATGTCGGCATCGAGGATTTCACCCGTATCGGGATGGGTGCGGCTGGGGCCGATGGCCGTTCCGATGTCATTGTTCAACCAACGAATGAAGTTGTAGTTGACATCTTCGGGGTCCTTTTCCATGTGAACGCCACTCGCGGCGTCTTGATATTCGACGACGATGGCGTCGATCAGACCCACTTTTTCGAACGCCTTATTCCAGTACTCGACGCCTTCCTTTACCCAGCGTCGATAACGAACCGGCGTGGTGTGTTCAATGAAGAACCGAATCGGTTCCTTGGGAGGGCTCAGCTTGAGCTTGGGGTCGCGTTTCTCAAGCCGCCAGCGGTTGATGTAACGAATACGCGTTTCCTCGTCGTCATACTTGCCGAGGTCGGAGAAGGTGGTGGTGAAGTACCCGACGCGTTGATCGGCGACACGCGGAGAAAATCCGCCGCTGGTAGCGGGGACTTCGCTGATCGAATAGTGGAGGCTTTGAAAGTTGCCGGTCCGTCCCACGATCTCGAATGCAAGTTCAATATTTTCGGGAAAGACTTTGGCTTTGTCGATCGCCATGATTCGTGAATTTGTCACACGCACCGACGAGCCGAAGAACTGGGTGGCGTTGCCGACCAGCAGGGCATCGAGATCAATCACTGGGCCACCGCTAGGTCCGATCGCCAAGATCGGCACATCGAGCAGGACTTGATCGGTGAACAGTCGCTTGACCGACGCTTTGGCTTCTTCTTCTCCGGTCGCTCGGATCGAAAGATTCGGAGCGATCAGAGCGAGGCGATTATTGTAGCGACGCCACTGGATAACCCAGTCGCCAGCCTGCAGGCCCGCGTAGCGATCGCCACTGCTGACCGTCAGCGCGAGGAAGTAACGCTTGGAGGCGAAGTTCTTGGGCAGTTCGCCGATCAGTTGACTGTCTTTCTCATGCTTCCAGACTTTGAAAAGTCCTTTCGCATTTTGTTGGTCGGACGATTTGATTTCCGAGTAGCCTTCGGAGACTTTATCGAATGCCGGTAGGTCGCCTTGCGCGACCGCACCGGAGGTCCATCCGAGCGCAAGCAGCAGCGTGGCTGCGAAGCTGGCGCACAGGCGACTACGAGAGCAATGCGGGAAACGGTACTTCATCAATGGGTTCCATGAAATGAAAGAGCTTTGGGATGCTCCATTGTAGATCACGCCCAACCGGCGGGAGGTTGGGTCGGCATAGCGTTGGCGGGAGGCTTCTATTGTAACCCTCAAAACCGGATCGTTCCAAAAGATTGTACCGCAGAATCGTCAAAACCGATCGAGCGTCCATTGGATCGTCATTAGCGTGGCCCAGAAAAACGCAGTCCAACCGAGCGACCTGATTTGCCCTGCCGATAGCAAGCCTAGAACCGGTGAAAGTTGGGCGATCGAACAACTTCGTATCCAAATGTAGCCTGCCAGCGTAACGGGGGAGGCAAGCAGTACGACCAGCCACACAGGACAGCCGGCGGCGAGGATTTTGGCGGTATCGAGTTCTCTGCCATCGGCGACCAAGCCCAGCAGGAGGTAGCTGCCGTTGGCGATCAAGCAGAAGGCGGCAACGAAGGCGACGCAGCGGTGCGGCATCAGCAGCCAACCGACCAGCGGGATCGCACAGCCAAGGCCGGGCCCAGCCCACAGGGTGGCCAGCGGATAAGGATCGGGATGGTAGATGGAAAATGGGAGTCCCCACGGGGACAGTTCCAACTGGGTGAGGTGTGCGCCGGAGAGCCAGCCGCCGGCGACGTGACCAAGTTCATGCGTGATGGTCATCACGGTCCATCCGATGCCGACCCAAAGCACGAGCATCAGAACGTTGGGCAGTCGCTGTGGCAGCTTCATCATTGGTGGTGGCTACGTAAAAATGGCGACCAGCATCTCGTGACCGGCATTTAGCAATGAGCGATAAATAAGTGTCGGGTACCTTTTGTGCGAAGCACCCGAAGGGCGAGTTCCTCGCAAAAGGTACCCGACACTTTTTTGTCGCACGAGCCTTAGCTGACGTTTTCGCCCATCCGGCTGGCTAAGTTCCGCAGTGTTTGGCTGGCGTCATTTTCGGCTAGTTTGCACTGAATGACGTGCAGTTGCGAACGATCATTCCAAGCCGCTTCGAGGGCGGCTTCGAATTCGCCCTCGGTCTGGCACAGCACACCTTGTCCTCCGCCGTAGATCTCCGGCAACCGGTGGTATGCCCAGGGCTGGATTTCGTTGTACTTCCAATCGCCAGGATGGAGGTAGCGTTCGGTTCCGTAGCCGTGATTGTCGAGTACGATGACGATCGGGGAGGCGCCGTTGCGGATCAGTGTCGAGAGTTCTTGTCCGGTCATCTGGAACGCGCCATCGCCGACGAGGATCAAGATCCGGTGAGAGCCCCGGGCGGTGGCAGCGCCGAGTCCCGCAGGTACTCCGAAGCCCATCGAGGTGTAGTACGCGGGGCTGAGGAATTCGCCTCGTTCGTGGGTCACCAGTTCGGTCGCTGCGAAGAGGCAATCGCCAACATCGGCGATCACGATCGTTTCGGCATCGAGGCGTCGATTGATGCGCGACATCATGCGGCTGGTGTGCAGCGGGCTGTCGGTTTCCAATTCGGTTTCCGGAGCGCGGCCGATTCGGTGCAGCGTCGGGGGAACGGGACGTGGCGCGGTTTGGGGTTGGAGTTCTTTCAACGCGTGCAAGAAATCGCTCAGCGGCACATCGTGGTAGTGATGATGCGAGATCCGCAGTTCCTCGCTGGTGGCCAGCACGCAGTGCATGGGGTCGAGATTGGCGGTGAAGATCCCCAGGTTAATGTCGGTCAGGAAGGTACCGAGCATCAACACCAAGTCGCTGTCTTCGACAAACTGCGTGATTTCTGGATGCCCCAAGGCGCCCTCGTACAAGCCGACGAACAGCGGATGTTGTTCGCTGATGACGCTCTTGCCGAGGATCGTGGCGGCGATCGGGATGCTGGTCGCTTCGGCCAACTCCAGCAATGCGTCTTGCAATCCGAAGCGGTGGATCTCGACGCCGGCCAGGATCAGCGGCTTGGTAGCGTTGGCGAGCCGCTGGGCGACTTCGACGGCCGCTTCGCGAGTGGCGTTGGTGTTGGCGGCGTGCTTGGAGCCATGGTAGGCGTGATTCATTGGTGGCACGACGTGGACCATGTCGCGCGGCAGTTCAATGTAGACCGGTCGTTTGTAGCGGTCGGCGGCGTCGAGCGCGCGGTCGATTTCGGCGAAAGCTTCCAATGGGTCCGACAGTTCAACGGCACAGATCGTAAACTTTTCGAAGACCTCCAATTGCGTTCGAAAGTCGCGGACCTTGTGGTGCAGTAGCGCGCCGGTTTGGCGTTCGCTCATGCCGGGCGAGCCGCTGATCACGACGACGGGCGATTTCTCGGCAAACGCACCGGCAATACTGTTGGCCACGCTGAACCCGCCGACGCAGTAGGTCACGCAGACGGCTCCCATGCCGTTCAGCCTCGCGTAGGCGTCGGCGGCAAATCCGGCACCGTCTTCGCGTGTACAGCCGACGACATTGATCGGGCTGTTTTCCAGTTCGCCGTAGAACGACAGCACGTAATCGCCGGGGATCCCGAACAGATCCCGAATGCCGTAATCCTGCAGTCGCTGGATCAAGTATTGGCCGATCGATCGATTGGAAGTTGGGCGTCGTGAAGCGGTCATCTCGGGTTCTCCTTGCAAAGTGGCCTGATGATTCAGTATGACGGATTGCGGCAAGCATTTGTCAGCCGTTCCTGACAGGGCCTTTCCCAGGCCCAGCCGATTCGCGATACAATGAGGTTCTTGTCGCTTGACCGATCACGCTGGTCGATTGACGTTGCCAGGCGTCCGCACGGTCGCTGTGCCTTGTTTCCCACCTCACAACGGAGTCCCACCGTGGCTACTTTTCGGCCGTTCTTGATCGGTTTCTCACTGCTACTTTGCCTGCCGCTGGCAATGGTTGGCTGCAACTCGTCGGAGCGGGGTGTCGCGGGCGCGGGCGGCAAGAAAACGTTGCGTGTGGCGGTGATTCCCAAGGGGACCAGTCACGAATTTTGGAAGTCGGTGCATCTCGGTGCACGGCGAGCCGCCGAAGAGGCCGGGAACGTTGAAATTATCTGGCGTGGTCCGGTGGTGGAAAGCGATACCGGCAGCCAGATCGAGGTCGTCAAGAATATGATCACCATGAATGTCGACGGCATCGTGCTGGCGCCCAATCAGAAAGGCGGTTTG
>Ga0102938_10000377_pt1 | contig 32588 bp, 27 predicted proteins | sample SalPonR2_B_D2_MG_FD_84516 | JGI IMG/M metagenome (GOLD analysis project Ga0102938, IMG submission 84516) | Salt pond soil microbial communities from South San Francisco under conditions of wetland restoration - Salt Pond MetaG R2_B_D2_MG | ecosystem: Environmental > Aquatic > Marine >...
GCCCTTTTCATATTCAAGTGTATCAAGCAGCTTATCGATAAAATAAACATCTTGTCCTGTGTAAGATTTCGGATACATAAAACCAGTAACACCCGGAATTGTCAATTCTCTAATATCTTTTAGAAGTTGTCCGCTTTCGCGATCATTTATTCTCGGGAATACCAGGTGATTAGAAAATTTACCTTCAGAAACATATTTTACAATTCTTTCTCGGGCTACTGCCTTATTATTATCTGGCTGAACCGAATCTTCCAAATCCAACAGAAGTACATCAGCATTGCTTCGCGAAGCACTTTCCATTAATTTCTCATTATGCCCGGGAACAAACATTAAACTGCGCATTAAATATTGAGAAGAAATTTTCATGATTCTCTTTTTTTAATTAATACATTTCTTTTAAATCTGATTACTTCTTTTTCATCTTGATTATAGCCTGTTGTTTCAACATATACAATCCCTCTGTCTTTTTTTGATTTAGATTCTCTTTTGGAAATAACCTGGGTTTTTGCATACAAGGTATCACCAACAAAAACGGGTCCAAGGTGCTCAATATTTTCGTACCCCAGATTTGCTATTGCTTTTCCACTTATATCAGGAACAGTCATGCCAACTATAAGTGAGAATACTAAAGTGCCTACAACGAGCAATTGACCATGTTGGTTTTTTTCAGCATAATCCAGGTTGGTATGAACAGGATGGTGATTCATCGTTAGCAAGGAAAAAAAATTATTATCACTCTCAAAGATGGTCTTTGAAGCTGCGTGGTGAATCGTCTCTCCTTCAACAAATTCTTCAAAAAAATGTCCAATTTTAGAGGGTTCCATAGGTTATTCTTTAAAGTTATTATTAAAACTGATCCTGAAATATATACAAAAATAAACTATATTTTTCTTTAGCATAATGTTTATTTAAGAGGATAATTTGTTTTTATATTTTAAGTATAAACACCTAATATTTAACGAATTAAAATTTTAGAAGTTAACAAAAATACTCAAATAATAGAATGATAGCAAGACGAAGATTTGATAAAGAACTCAACACCATAAAGTTTTACATCTCGTAAAGCATCAGGTTTTATTTTCCCATGGAAAGGAATCTTTTTTTTGTTCAATTCCCATAAACTGGCAAAACCTTGCATAACTGCCTTCTTCTTTCAAATTAATAACCAATAAATCATTCGGTCTGTGTCTGAAATATTTCGTTACATTTTTCTTGTGCGTATTATAATGATCAATTAAAATATCTTTATTGTAAAGGTCATCATCTGGCACATTATGCACTAATTTTCTGACATAATATGGACGCCCCTTGTAAAGGTATGTAGCATTTTTGAGGTCTTCTGCAGAAGGAGGTATTTTTCCATTTCCCCAAAGTTTCCCATGAAATTTAATAACAGAATTATACCATTGCTCTGCATTATCTCTAAGGGTAAGAATAAACTTGCTTCCCGGGAAAGCCTGGTCTAAAGCTATGTAAGTGAAAGGATAACTAAACGGCACATCCTGAAAAAACTGGGCTGTGCGGCAATATCTGATTATACGTTTAAAATCTCGTTTTGCCCAGTCATCAACAAAAAGCTCTGCCCTGCGCTGGTCTCCAATTACAAAGCCTAATTCCTGCATTTCCATTTTAAGTGAAGTAGTTCCGGTTTTATTTAAACCAATGCAGAATATCTTTTTCTTTCCCAATACTCTGAATAAATTAATATTACGTTTGATTTTTCTCTTTAATTCATCTCTCATAAAATTATAAATTCATTATCATTATCACCAATCTATTTTCCTCCCTATCAAATTGAAAAGCTGCTGATTATAAGCCTCATAAAAATCTTCTAACATTTTATAATCCTGTTGATTCAATTTGGTATCATAATTTCTTTTATTTCTTGGTTTAGTATCTATATCAAGATGCGGATATTTCTTTACTCCTAAAAATTGATAAATTTTCTGCAAGGTGTTATCCAGATTATTAATTAATTCATTAAATCCTAATATCAACAACTGGTCCTGGCCAAAATATTTATAATACTTTTTTATTTGTTCGACATAAATTCCTCTCCTAAGTACTGAGGGTTCATCCAACTCTGGATCTTTTTCTATTAATTGTCTTTCAATTTCAATAGTTTCTGCTAAACCTGGAAAGGAATTACGGTTTTTAAATAAATATTTATGAATAAGATTTGGTGTGCCTGGATATTTGCCCTTTTTACTTTCAAAATCTTTTCCTTCTTCGAACATCTGTTTATACATATTCCAGGCAGAATAGGCTCTTTCTATTGGATTACGCAATACTAAAATTAGTTTTATATTGGGATAAAACTCATGAATCTTCTTTGCAACAGACTCATAATAAATATAATTTGGCGAAGACTCAAAGAATAATTGTTCTCTTTTTGAAAAAGATTTAAAATGATTTTCATACCATTTTAAAGAATAACCATAATTTATCCATCTATCAAAGTAGTGAACTTCTTTGGGTTCTGAACCTACTAAATTCGGGTGTTGATTGAGGTAATAATGTAATGAAGAAGTCCCTGATTTCTGAACCCCAATAATTATAAAGTCTGGTTCATGTCTTTTAAAAAAAAATTTAAAAAATTTAATTATTCTCTTTTTTACTCTGTATAAAAATGTTCTCATCTCTTTTTAAAAGTTTCTCTCAAATCTATTACTTCCATAAAGAATTTTCTGTTGAATAAATATTGAAAAGCTGCATATCCTCCGAAAGATACAAAACCACCAACAAAAAGCATAACCCACAAATTCTCTAACTGAAGGTTTATGAAAAATCCTAATGCTCCAGCCAACAGCCCTCCCAAAACTATTTTCCAAATGTCTTTTAATTGTTTTAATGGTCCATAGTTAATTAGTTTATTGGTATAATATGTATTTATATATATTGATAAAAAAGAAATTATAACTTCTCCAATAATAATATAAAGAACGCCCCAGCGATATGAAATAATAATATTAATAATCCTCAAAGAATTCTTAATTAAATTCAATCTAAATGTTAAATTACTCTTCCCCTGAGCCTTAAGAGCCTGTATGTTAACGGAATGAATAGGATACAGAAGTCCGGCAAAACAGAGTAATTGCAAATAAGGTATCATAGGAGCCCATTTCTCTTTTAATAGGATAATTACAAAGGGTTCTGAAACAACTATTACAGTAATAAGAATAGGCATCATAAATACCATTGAATGTGTTAAAAATTTTCTCATTCCCCGTTGCAGGTGTTCTTTATTGTCCTGTAATTTTGATAAAACAGGGAAAGCTACAAATCCAATAGCCTGACCTATTTCCTTGGAGGTTAATCTTCTGATATCCTTAGATTTTGTATAAAACCCAACCTGTGCAGCAGGAAAAAATTTTCCGATTGTAAGGATATAAATATTTTCAAAAATTTTTGTTATGATCCCGGATAATAACAGCCATCCTCCAAAAGAGAACATTTGCCTGAAGGATGCAAAAGAAAAATTCAGGGATGGTTTCCATTTTGAAGTAATCCAAAAGCCAACAACCATGAAAAAACGATTGGTCAATTGCTGTATTACGAGACTCCAAACTCCTAATCCGTAGTATGCTGCAGAAACACCCAATACACCTGAAACAATAACTGCTATTAATAATATCTTGGTTTTACGCTTAAAATTTACATCACGTGTTAATTGTGCTATTTGTATAATACTAAATGAATTAATAATAACAACCACTCCCATAACACGGGTAAGTTCTGTTAGCTGTGGTTGATCATAAAACCTGGCTATTGCTGGTGCAAATAGCCACAACAATCCGTATAACAGAAGACTAATTGAAAAATTTGTATAGAAAACAGTGTTTGCGTCTTTATCAGATACCTCTTCTTTCTGTATGTATGCATGTCCAAACCCACTATCAATAAAAACCTGGGCAATGGCAAAGAAAACAGCGACCATTCCCACTAAACCAAAATCTTCAGGAGTTAACAAACGAGCCAGAATAATTCCCAGGATAAATTTAATACCCTGCATTCCTATTCTTTCAATCAGGCTCCAGGATACCCCTTTTATAGCCTTATCCTTTAAGTCCATAAACTAATGTGAGAAATCTTTAATGTGACTGACAATTTTATCAACTGTTTTCATTGATAAATCTGGGTAAATCGGTAAGCAAATTACATTTTTGGTTTTTTCTTCGGCAACAGGCAAATTTTCTTTCTTCGCGGATTCTAACCCTCTATAATTTGGAAATTGACTAATAAGTGGATAAAAATATCTTCTCCCGTAAATACCGTTCTCTTTCAGATAGAAATATAATTCATCCCTGCTCTTACCAAATTTTTTCTCATCTACAAAGACAGGAAAATAAGCATGATTAAAATTGGATACATCCGGATTTTCAGATAAACAATCTATTCCATCTGTATCTTTAAATGCTTCTTTATATTTATTGGCAACTTGTTCTCGTTTCTTTATGTTTTCATCATGATGTTTAAGTTGCAGCAATCCCAATGCAGCCTGCATTTCATTCATTTTAGAATTAATTCCCGGTGCCATCACTCTTGTCTCTCCGGCAAATCCAAAATTTTTGAGGTAGTCAATGCGTTGTTTTGTTTTATCATCATGGCAGATAATCGCTCCCCCTTCCATGGTATTATAGGGCTTAGTAGCATGAAAACTCAGAGTAGACAAATCTCCCCAGTTAAGTAATGATTGCCCTTTATATTTGTTGCCAAAAGCATGGGCTGCATCGTAAATTACTCTTAATCCATAAATGTCTGCAATTTCTTTTATCCGTTCAACCTTACAAGGATTTCCATAGACATGCACAGGTAAAATGGCAGTAGTTTTTGGAGTAATTGCTTCTTCTATTTTTTGAGGATCAAGATTACAGTATTCCGGTTCAATATCAACAAAAACAGGTCTGATATTATTCCACCATAAAGAATGGGTAGAAGCCACAAAACTATAGGGTGTGGTTATCACTTCTCCGGTTATACGAAGAACCTGAAGAGCAGTAACAAGGGCAAGTGTTCCATTGGCGAATAATGCCACGTGTTTAACTCCCAGAAATTCGGCCATCTCTTTCTCAAGCTGCTGATGATACTTCCCATTATTGGTCAACCACTTGGTCTCCCATATATCTTCTAAATAGGGAATAAATTCGTCAAGATCTGGTAATGACGGCTGTGTTACTCTTATCTTCTTGTCCTTGTCGAATGCCATTTTGATTAATTTTAAGTATAACTTTACAAAGTAATAAAATTATATTGGTAATAAATCAATGAAAACTTTATTTAACAATATTTATTTAGTTTCTATACGCTTACTAATCCAGAAACAGAAAGAAGTTTCCAAACAGGTTATTTGAATAATCTATTTCTTTTTCACACTTAGCTCTTTTCCCTGTATGCATTCCTTGTATACCTCATCATATGTTTCAGCAATATGATTCCAATTAAATCTTTGGACTTTATCAATGCAATTAGTCGAAATATTCTCATAATCATTCAAAATCAATTGAATTTTAGTGGCAATATCAGTTATGTTCTTTGGTTCAACGGAATATCCTACTATTCCATCTTTAAAATAACCATCAATACCCTGGCCTTTTGTATAAATCACAGGTAACCCTTGGCTCATGGCCTCGCCATAAACCAAACCAAATGTTTCTTTAATTGAAGGCATAATAAAAATATCAGCTTCTCTGTATATTTTTAATAATTGTTTTTTACTATCGGTTCGGTTATAATAAACCAGGTTAGTATTTTTTCTTGATTTTTTAATAATTTTCTTCTTTTTGGGGCCATCACCTACAATAATCAATTTTGTTGGCATTCCCCGACTATTAAGATATTCTGTCAATCTTATAACTGATCCAATATTTTTATTTCTGTTCAATTCTCCCACAAACAATAACTTGGTCTCACCTGATGGTTTTTTCCTATTACCACCCAGATTCTCAAACCAGAAATCATCAATCCCGTTAGGAATATTTTTTATCTTATTCTCAATATCGTTATAAACATTTTTGGGAATAATATGCCTCAGATGTTCTGAATATTTTGGTGAAATAACAATTATTCTGGAAGCATTTGAAAGAATTTTGTATGAGAAAGGTTTCAAATAAAAAAGGTATTTGAAAAATATATTTATATCTGTGTTTCTCAATGTTATAATGTAAGGAACCTGGTACTTTCTGTTTAGTAAGTAAGTGGGGCCTCCACTACTAAATAAGGTATGGGAGTGAATAACGTCTATTTTACTGAAATCAAGTTTGCTATCTGCATCATTAAATATTTTCCTGATCTTCCTGAAGTATCTGATTCTGAGAAAGAAATTTAAAATATAAGGATAATAAAATGAAAGATTCTTATGTTCAATACTATTATTACCTGTTTCGTTTTTTCTTCTTATAGGTATATATATAATCTGATGGGATACTTTATCTATTAATTTATAAACTAAATTTTTATATAAAGATTTACTACTATACTCTGTATTAATATGAAGTATTCTATTCATCTATTATCGATTAGAGTCTGATTGTAATTCCTAAAAAGGGTGATTATTCTTTCAAATTGTGGAGGGTGAAACAAAACCCAAATACCTTAAACTATTAGCTAACAATACATTAACATTTGATTATCTATATTCAATTTCTTTTAATACTCTTTTTGATACTGATCTTATATTCAGGTATTTTCAACAGAATTATAACTCTTGACTTGTTCTAACAATTTATTAAGCAGTATTTTGGCATTATAGTTTTTCCTGACTTTATAACAACCTTCTTTCAATTTTTTTAATTCATCTCTGTTTTCATATAGTTGTTGGATCTCATTAGCTAATTCCTCTGAGGTGTTTTCTTTTAAGATAATCCCATTGCCCCTGTCTTCAATAACCAAATGATTGTATTTCCAGTCTGAGGTAATTGTTGGGACGCCACTGATATATCCATCAAGAATTGTCCCTGACATACCTTCACCTTCATAGTAAGTAGGAAAAACAATAATGTGATATTTTGCTATAATTGAGTAAAAATGAGGATCATCAGGTTTTAATATTCCTTTAAAATTAATTCCCCGGGTATCCTCTGTATATTTTAATAATTTGCTTTTATAATTCTTGTTAATAGGGCCATAAACATCCAGTTCTATATTTTTGCCTTGCTTCCTCAGTTTTTTAATTGAATCAATAGTGATTTCAATTCCTTTTTCTTTAACCACCCTTGATAAAAACAAACATCTAAAGGGATCTTTATTTTCTATTGAATTTTCGGCAATATCCAGGGGAAAATCTCTAAAATTAGAAAGTGTATGAACATTTCTCAGACCAAAACTCATCAAATCGTAATACATCTGGTCTGTTTCCACATAAATACCGTTCAGTTTAAAAAGTCCCTGACCAATCCTGCTGTTTTTTATGGCCATTTTATATAGCCATCCTCCAATTACAATATAGAATATTCTTTTATTGTATTTTCTTGCCAGAAAATTGTAATAAGGAAGTAAAAACCTTAAACCCAGTTTGCCTGGTAGAATAAAAATGTTTTCATGTCTTTTGAATAAACGAAAAATTGAAACTAAAACTTTTAAAGGTTTAGCTTTTATTGTAGAAGTATCAACATATTCAATATTTTCGTTTTCAATTTTTGATATTACTTCATGAAAAACCCGGGTTTTTAAAGTCTGTCCATCAATTTGACCTTTATAAAACCCAAAATTCCCTATTACCCCGTACATATAATTCTAGTTATATTTTATTTGATAATTATCCTCTATGTATCTTTTTAGTTAATTTTAAGAAAATATAGTTCAAATATACTTTTATTGTATTAAATTTCAATTCCCAAACTCTTCAATCCAATCAGATTTTTTTATATGATGTCTTAATAAACTGATATCGACAATATATTTCCTATAATTCAGAATTCGTTCTATCATTATATCTGTATTAAATTCTTCTATAACCGAACCATTCAATGGATCTTTGATAAGGTGTTGTAAATAAGGGGTAGATTCTACTGCAACGACAGGGGTTTCCAAAAAAATTGATTCAAGGATTACATTAGGCATCCCTTCCCAAAGTGATGAAGAAATTAGTAAATCAGCACATTTCAGATAAATATAGGGATTTTCCTTTTCACCTAATAAAAAAACGGAGTTGTTTAACCTCTCTTTTTCAACTAATTCCTCTAATCTTGATCTTTCAGGACCATCACCAAGAATATACAGACGATAGTTTTTTGATTGAGCAGAAATGTATTGAAAACTTCTAATGAGCCATTCAAAATTTTTCTGTTTGGTTAGTCTTCCAATAGCAATAAAATTAACAAACCCGGAATCAAAAGGATTGCTTTTGTTTTTTATGGAGTTATTCAAATAATCCACATCAAGAGGATTATATAGAACCTTAACCTTTGAGGAATCTACATTATAGAATTTTAATACCTGTTCTTTCATCTCCGGTGTCTGAGCTAAAATACGATCGGCATAACTATAAAGTCTTTTCAACAAAAATTTATGAAAAGAAGTAATTGAATTACCTGGAGTATTGGGTTCACGCAACCATATCCTGGTTTTATCCTGCTTTCCTGAAAGTAACTTTACAAGAATAACTACCAGGTTTAACATATAAGAAGTTGAAAAAATAATGTCTGGTTTAAGATTCCTTACCAGTTTTAAGCTTTTCCTAAGAGAAAAAAGAGTTTTCCGGCTTTTAAATTCATAGAGATTCACTCCATTGGGAATAAGATTTCTTAAGGCCCCTGTTTTTCCTGTAACAACCAGGCTAATTTCATATTTATCCTTATCAAGGAGGCGCATTAAAGTAATAAAAACACGCTGATAGCCTCCTCTTTCAAGGTTTGGCAGAAAAAATACAATCTTTCTCAAAATCTGATTTTTTGCTTTGTAACTCATTAGTTATTTGTAAAATTCCACAGAAAAAATCTGATCAGGGATTTAATTGATCAAAAATGCTTTCCCATTTTTTTCTAACAACAGCTTGATCCAGATTTTGTCTAATTTCAATAGCTTTTTCACCTATTTTTTTTCGCATAGTCTCATCAAATGCCAATCGATCAATTTCTTCAGCCAGTTTATCTATGTTTCCTGCATCCACTAAAATTCCATTATCATTATCCCTAATCATTTCAGCCGGTCCGAAATCACAATTAAAGCTGATACATGGCAAGCCAGCACTCATAGCTTCTGCGAGTGAATTTGGATATCCCTCATAACGAGAGCTTAAAACGTATATTGAAGCATTGGAATATATTTCATCCATAGATTCTTGCAAGCCAATCAGTTTTACCCTGTCTTGAACTTCATTTTTATTTATAATTCGTTGTAGACATTCTCTTTCACTTCCTTCTCCTGCTATTAAAAGTTTCCAGTTCTTTATTGCCTTTGTCTGAACAAAAGCCTGTATAAGCATATCAAAACCTTTTGGATATTCCAGGCGTCCAACTCCTATAATTATATTTTCTTTTTTCTTGCTATTTGATTTTATTTCCTTAACAGGATTGGGAATAATTTCTATCTTTTGATCATTTATATTTTTATAGTACTTCTTTACGGCGCTCGTCTGCAGAACTAATTTGGCTGCATATTTGTATAGGAAGCGTGCCGCAATTTTCCATTTATAAGAGAATATAGATTTAAAAGGATTGGTTCTTTCGGAAATAATAACCGGAATATCTGTTTTACGAGCAGCCAGGATAGTTAAAACATTTATATCTGTCATAAAACTGATGACAGCATCCGGGGCAATTTGTTTTATTTGTTCACGTAACTTCAGTATGCGAATCCGGGTATTCTGAAGCCCCAAAATAAAATTTTTTGAATTCGTTGGTATATCAAGATAATATTTATTAATACTGTTATCTAGAGCATAAAAATCATCTTTCTTTTTAAAATAAACCAAACTAACAGAATATCCCTTATCCGCAAAAGCGTTTGCCAATATGGATATAACTCTTTCTGCACCACCAGCAGCAAAATAACCAACCACAAAAACTATTTTTCTTTTTTTATACTGGTTCACCTTTTTATAATAGTATTCTTTAAAAATTTTAATTTTTTGTATGGTCCGGGCACAAGTTTTGCCAGATAATATTTCATGTAAAACGTTGATACTCTATGAATAAACCTGAATCCCCAGCCTACATTACCCGGTTTTATACTTGAAAAATAATATCCCTCTTTACGAATCTCTTTTTTCAAACAGGCTTCTAATACTGCTATTTCCAGAGCACTTAACTCCTTCTCCCACCCGCTTTTTCTCTCTTTCAGCGGAGGTTGCTGAATATTATCATGTAATTCTTTCTGTGGATCCGGTATCTTATTATAATAGCTTAAATCCTCCTTCTCGCGGTTTGTAACACCCAAAAAATCAAGGATCGCATCAATCTCCTTATCAAAATTATCGATAAGATCCTCATATCTTAAAGAATAGATATAATCAGATTTATTATAAGATTTCAGAATATTATACATTTTCCTGTAACTCAGCGCAAAAGCAACAACATTGTTGCTCATTAGTTTTCCCGATCGGCTATCCCTCGATTTTTTCTGTGAATTGAAAAGTCCTCTTGGATCTCTTTTGAGATGAATGAATTTTGCATCAGGAAAAAATTTCAGCAATTCATCAATTTTTAAATAATATCTCCCTTTTTTATGAATTCCAACCTCATACTTACTATCTGAAAAGTAAAACTTGTAAAGTTTATCTAGTATAATTCCAATATCAATTGGATATTCCTCATTTTCCAATTCAGCCCTTAGATTTTCCCTGTCAATATTCCAAAATTGAAATTTGGGTTTGCTAAAAAGTTTATCAAGATATATATCAAGTTCATATAAATTATTAATAAATACTTCTTCTCCTTCAAGCAATCCATCAGGAATATCATCTTCAATGGTTACGCCTATTGATTTGTATTTGTCGAGTTCTTTTGCCAGTAAAGTTGAACCCGACCTGGCAATATATGTCAAAAAACAAAGAGATTTAATCATAAGCAAAGCAAGCAAGCTTCCTTGTATTTAACTGACCTTAAGGTGATTATGAAATGTCAGTTTATCATTCTATACTTAACATTGAATTTTTTGAGGAATTCTCTAAAGATCTCATTTTTTTCTTTTCCGAACAATATAAAATAACTGGCAAACAAATATCCAATGATTATAAGTTCTTTAATAATTAAAGATTCTAAAACAAAATAATCAAGCAATACCAGCCCCAGAAATAAAAAATAACTGACAAACAAATTCAGATAATTAAAATGAGTTCGTATTTTTATTTCCACAAGCACAATTCCTGCTAAAAATCTGAAAAGGAAAGATGTACTTGTAGATATTGCAGCTCCAATTATTCCAAGCGTTGGTATCAACCATAAATTCAGAGCGATATTTATAATCAGGGCAGTCCAGTTTAATAATGAACTATATCGGGGAATCCCTTTAGAGGTGAAAATTGAACCAATGCTTGACCATGCTGCAAACAATAACAAGCTAGTCATTAGTATAGTAAGTGAAGGAATCATGTTCAGATAAAATTCAGGCAGAATTAAAACAATTATATAGGGAATATTAAATAAAATGAAAAGAACACCTACAGAGAGAATAAAAAAGCTGTAATTAATAGATTTCGAAAAAATATGATTCACCTTACTTTCTGAAAAAGAAGAAAAAGCCTGGGTTAACCTGGGGAATGTCACCCTTGAGATGCTATTTCCAAAAACCAATATTAACAATGAAAATTTAACTGCATAATTGTATATAGCCACATCTTCTTTGGGCAGAAAGTGGGAAACAAACAACAAATCAATTTGTTTATCCAGGATAACAGCAATAGATCCTATGTATATCAGGCTGCTGAATTTTATTAATGATTTCCCATACTTTATAATTTCATCAGAAAAAGACAGGGAGAAATTTCTGAATGCGAAATAACCCATTACTACAAAAGCAAATCCATTTGCGCAATACAATCCAACAAAAATGCCCTTTATTTTCATTCCTAATTTCACTAATATCAGGGTAACTAAAATCTGGATAACAGCAGCCGCAATATTGATCCGGGCTATTCGCTTCATTCTTAATTCAGCCTGAAGAATATTCATAAAATATTCCTTCCCAATTATCAGAAAAACAAGTGGTAAAATGAAATAAAACAATTCATTCGTCCTGGAAATATCGAAAAGGTCAATCAGGTTCCAATGAAATAGGAAAAGAATTGCAATAGCTAAAATACTGAGAGAAAAAACACTTACCAACCCTGAGCTAAAATATAAATTTCGTTCGGAATGTGAGGAACAGTTAATCTTTTGAATAACTCCTTTCCCTATCTGTAATCCAAATAGCTGGCTACTGATTGTTGTAATGATCATAAGTGTCACATAAATTCCAAGTTCACCTGGTAAAATCAAATTCCCCAGTATGATCGAAAATATCGCACCAAAACCTTTTGTTACGAATGAATTTACTAAGCTCCAAAAAACATTTTTCATATTATTTTTCGCAACGCTTTAAAGTATCATCCATTAGATTAATTAGTTCATGAATCCTGTTCTCCCAATGCAAGTTCATATAAGTCCACTTCTTTATTTCTTTTTCTTTCTGTTTTAAATAATCATTTGAAAATGAAGCAACTTGTTTCATAGCCTGATATATCTCCTCTTCTGAATAGGCGTAGAAAACCGGGCAGTCTTTTCCGTAAGCTTTCTGAAAAGTTTCAGTTGACGGATTCGTACTTGAAACCGTTATTCTGCCTAAAGCCAGGGATTCTCTCTGTGTTCCGTTTAAATTATCTTTATTATAAGTAAACTGATCAAATACAATTGCATTGGGGAGGCTAAAATAGGCATGTAAAAAGGGTAAAGAAAGATGGTCCAGGTATTCAATATGTTGTTCAAGATTTAATTCTTCAACCATTTCTTTAAATTTTTCTACATTGTGTCCATGAATGCCTGAAAGCATCACAACTTTTTTCGATTGATTAGTGGCAATAAACCTCTTATAAGCCCTTAAAAGTTTGTCGTTTCCTTTATAATTCACCTTGCTGGGATCCAGGTTTTTACGTGTAGTGTTCAAAAAAACAAAATCATAACCTTTATACTTTTTATTAATTTCCTGAAGGTATTCTTTATTTATATTTTTTTCAGTTTTATACACATCAACAAAAAGTCCGGGTATTTTTTTTACCCGGTTACCAACTTGCAGAAGCCTTGCTGCCCAAACAATATCTTTCTGACAACTGATAATTGAGGATATTCTTTTAATTCTTTGCCGGTAGAGATAAGAAAAAAGTTCATCTCTGAATGAATCAGCAGAAAAAGGTACCTGTGTTATATCTCTTCCAACCGGAATATATATGATTGGTTTGCTGGAATATAAAACCTCTACAACATTGGTCCCGGTAGTTATTACAATATCGTGTTTGTCAATTTGTTTTAATACGCTTTTTGCAGGCTTGTAATTTTTTAAACGGTGCATTTTACGAAAAAAGAACAATCCTTTTAAAAATTCATAAAAGCTACTATGCAACAATAATGTAGGAGAAAACCGTGGGGATTTGTAGACATGTATCCAATCAGGATAATTATTCTTTAGCGCCGGGTCTTCCCATTCGGGTAAATTTCTCGAGCTAACCTCATCCTGAGAAATAAACAATTGCGCATCAATTCCTTTTTCTCGCAGCCACTGAGTTATTCGAAATCCTATATTTCCATTGTTGCCATAAAATAAAACACGCATAGAATAAAATTCAATTAAAAATGTCTAAAATACCATTAAAAATAGCCCAGTTTTCCCATCATCTCCGAAGCATAACATTCAAATTTTCTATTCATCTTCTCATCCCAATCAGACCAATGCTGAAACTTTTGCGATTCTTCTGCATGAGTTGTATTAATTTTGGATTTCATCATCTCAGAGACTTTAGATTTCATATATCCGTTAAGATTCAGAAATTCAAATGTCTGAAATATATTCTCTACGCAGACATTGCTCATATCCAATATAATGAATTCCTCCTGGTCAAGTTTTTTAACATGCTCAATAAGAATTTTATTGTACTCATTCCAGCTCCAGGCAAACTTTTCAAACAAATCCATTGATTTCCATCTGCTGAAAATCTGATTGTTTTTTAAAGGTCTTATTCTGCCGAAATCCCAAAAATCTTCTTCTGGCTGTGTAATATCAGAATCCGGATGATCCTCGTAGCGATTGTAATTTCTCCCGGGATGCTTTCGGTCCCAGTTCATGGCACTTCTTACCACTTCTCTTCCATCTCTGACAAGGAAAACAAATTTACAGGGCCACAGCTCTCTCATTTCTTTTACAAAATACAAGTAATTCATATTTTTGTCACCATAAATCATGCCCTGTTTTTGTACATCTTGTATTTGTTTTTCTTTGCTTTTAAGAATAAATTCTTTCGGTTCAGGCAGGTTTCCTTCATATCTCATTCTGGAGGCAATGCACATTTGCGGAGGCTGTTCTACAAAAACACTTGCATTCGAAGCAGTATTCAAAATCTTCGCTACAGCAGTTGTTCCGGAACGGCTAAATCCTATTATAAAAAAAATATTATCCATAGAATTGTTTTGAACCATTTATCTATTGCCATCCTTTTTTCTAACTCAGGTGACCCTTACTAATTAATTTTTTGAAGAAATCTCCTGTTCCATATCTCTCATGGTTGACAAAATCCTTCAGTTTCTGAAAATTATCTAAATGTGGTCTGGCCTTATCATACCTTTTGTTCTTCTCTGTATTCAGATAAATATGTATCGGATGTACATCCAAAACTTTCAATCCTTTTGTTTTTAACAGACTGTCAATCTCAAAGCCATCTTCTATTTCCATGTGTAAATCATCGGCCCAGAAGTAAGGAACCTTAATAAGATCAAAATCTTCTTTCCAGGGTTTTAATTCAATGTTTGTGTAAGAAGGGATAAAACTGTTACAATCAAATTGAATTCCGTTGTTTATAAAAGCATCATAAATTACGCTTCCCTGTGTAATTGAATGAGAACGGGCAGAAACAGCCTCAGGAACTATCGCCTTAAAATAATTTACAACCTCATAAGCTGTTTTTCCGAACCGCTGATCACCATTAAGTAAAAAGTTGAAATTTGGATGAATGCCCAGTTCAATATTTTCCATTTTTCTCATCCTTTCCAGAACGGGGGTCTGATGGGTTACAAAAATGGTACAATTGACTCCTGCCTTTTCAATAAGATCCAGCATATGATTTATAACACCATCATTGGCCCAATCTATGTCAATTGTAAGAAAGACCGAATCTTTCCAGGTGTTTTGATCGTTAATATCTATGCTGTTTATCTTTTTAAAATCCACTTCAAATAAAATTTTCTATTTTACTATTTCCTGTATTTCAGCTTTGGTTTTTACATCATAAATTGATTCTTTAAGCGTATGGAAAGGAGCAAAAAAATGTCCGCTGAACACTTCTTTTATTTTTTCTAAAGAATTATTTTCAAGGATGTTCTCAAATTTTTTATGATCAAGAATCTTGGTAAAATAAAAATATGGAATGGTTTTACTGCCCCATTGTTGTTTAAAATTGAAGATACCTCCTTTGGGTGGATTGGAAGACTGCCAGTTATAAATCTTCATTCTGTTGTTAAAACACCATTGCAGAATATTATCCACTAAAAAAAAGTTTGCTCCCAGTTCTTGGTATTCCCGCAAGGTAGACATCATAAAATTATCCAGTATACCATTTTTATTGAAAATGCATATATCACCGCCAATCAACTTATCATCCTTGTATATGGAAAAAAGAATACTGTATGGAGATAAACCGGAATTGAACAATACATTTTTAAGCAATTCATAAGATAATGGGGCTCCTCCAAGTTCACTGATTCTTTTGGAATGTATTTTCTCATACCATTCTTTAAAAACTTCTATGTTCTTTTGGGAACAGAATTGAAAATGTTGTTTGCTTGCTTTTTTTAAATTTCTGCTAAGGTTTGTTCGCCGATTGTAATCTTCAAATTTTACTTTCCCATGTTCATCAAAGTAATCATCTATCTTTATTATCGAAATAAATGATTCCATGCCGGTTTCCGGCTTTAAATATTGCTTAATTAATTCCGAATCTTCAAACAAAGGATTCGAAGTAACCGTGACATTAATACAATTATTCTGCTGAGCAAACGTGAAAATTTCTCTCAGAATCTTTTCATAGGCCTGATTCTGATATGATTCATCTCCTTCAAAAGTCATACATCCGAGAGAACCTGGCTGTACGTTTGAAACCAGTATGTTCCCCAATTCAGATCTGAATAAATACAAGCTGCTGGTTATTTTATAATCCTTTGTTTTGTGGGAGAGAAAAAAAGGTTCATCGTTAGCCATTGCACTAACAACCTCGGCCCACCTGGTCGATTGTTGGATAAAACTATAAGGATTATTAAAAATATTGTCATCAAATAAATCCTTCTGTTGCTTGTTATGGAAATCTACTTTTTCCAATATTCCAATTTTTTTAATCCTATCTCAATTAATTATTTACCCAGGTAAAGTTACTTTATGAATATTCTCAACCACCATTCAAAACTCAGCAACGACCAAACCAGTAATCTTCTGTTTTCTTTACCAGACAAATGCTCATTTAAAAGTTTCTGAGCCATTTCAGGTTCAATATAATCATAAATTCTGGCGCGTTTATCGAATAAAAGTCGTTTGATATAATCGATACTTTCGCCCTTGAACCAGCTTGCATCCGGAGCGGAGAAGCCCTGTTTATGACCGTTGGCATATTTATGAGGCACATAATTATTAAGCATCTTTCTCAGCAAAATTTTTCCGTCGTTTGTTTTATTGAAATATTTCTGGTTTTTTGGCCCCGGTTCATTCTCATTAATTCGCAGGACTTCGTTTAAATTCTTAAGCTTATATTTTACCGGAACTTTCATGGCAAAGTCAACCAAATCATTGTCCAGAAAAGGAACTCTCATCTCCAGGCTGTGTGCCATGCTTAATTTATCTTCCACAAGAAGCAATCCATGAAGAAATGTTTTTATTTCAAAATAAAGCGAATTGTTAATATAATCTTCAGGTGTGTTTATCTGCTGGAACTTGTCTGCATGATTCAATACTTTCTTAAAAACATCTTTTGTATGATAATTTTTTATATCCTGGTTTACAGAATCCTTAAAAAATGAAGGTTTCTTCTCGTCAGCAATCAACCTTGACCAATAATTGTAATACTTATCAATATAATCCTCGTAACTTTTATTAACGACTGTACGATAATATCTCCATGGGTAGCCGGCAAAGAGTTCATCTCCTCCAACTCCGGCCAATGAAACAGTAACAAATTTGGATGCAAGGCGATTGATATAGTAATTCGGATAACACTGTCCGACCCTTAGATCCTCAAGATGCCATATTAAATCAGGCATTACCCGTTCCATATCACCAGCTTTCAAAACCACCTCGTACTGCTCTGTTTGATATTTATGGGATAAAAATTCGGCCTTTTCTCTTTCATCAAAAGCAAGCTCAAGTCCACTGGCAGAAGAAAGATCAAATCCTGCTGTGAAAGTCTTCCAGTGTTTAAAATTTTTGGCAGCAATGCTCGTAATTCCGCCAGAATCCATTCCTCCGCTCAGGTAAGATCCAATTTCCACATCACTAACAAGTTGTCTGTTCACCGCTTGTTTAAAAAGTCTATTTAATTCAGAGATATATTCTTTTTCATCTGAAAATATTTCCTCTTCCCGAAAATTAAAATCCCAATACTGCTCCTGAAAGTGCAATCCTTTATCCAACTGAAACTCCAAAATGTTTGCAGCTGGTAACAACTTAATACCTCTGAAAAGCGTAAGATCCGAAAATATATTTTGAAATGTAAAATATTCATTCAATGCTCTACTAGAGACTTCAGGCTTATAATCAGGATGTTGAAGGATTGATTTAATTTCTGATCCAAACAACAACTTCTTTCCATCATCATAATAATACAAAGGTTTTATTCCGTATCTGTCTCTTGCCAGAGTAACTTTCTTCTGCATTTTGTCCCAGATGGCAAAAGCAAACATCCCATTAAATTTATGAAGAGATTCCTTACCCCAGCAGGCCCATGAGTTTAATACAACCTCTGTATCAGTCTTGGAATGAAAAACATAGCCTTTGTTTTCAAGTTCTACGCGTAATTCCCTAAAATTATAAATCTCTCCATTATACACAATGATATACCGATTATCATGGCTAAGCATTGGTTGTTTCCCAGCTCTGCTAAGATCAAGAATAGCTAATCTGCGATGTCCAAAACCCACATAATCTTCATTCCATAACTCCTGGTCATCAGGGCCTCTGTGGATAATCACATCAGTCATCTGTTTTAATATTTTAACAGAGACAGGATCTTTTTGATAATTAAATATTCCTGTAATACCACACATTATATTTTGACTTCTTCAAGAATTTTAAAAAGATAATTCACTTCTTCCTCTTTCATAGTGGGGAAAAACGGCAAAGCTATCGTCAGTCTGTCTGCAGCATAAGCATTAGGAAAATCCATTGGGTGTAAGGGATACTTATTCCTGTAGTAATCCTGTATATGAACAGCGTGAGTCCCAGGCCGGGTACTTATTCCCCGTTTTTCCAGGAATTCCATAACCACATTTCTTTCCGTATGCAATCTGTCTATCGTTGATTGATCTCGGTTTGCAACAGCTTTTAATGTTTCGTCCGGTTTAAAAAGGGTACAATAAGCCTGGTATCCATGCGAATAACCTCCGGGAACTTTAGGATATGCAAGCCAGCTCATTTTTCCAATTCTCTGATCAAACTCCTTTGCCAGTTGTTTTTTTCTTGAAAATATAGTTTCAATTTTATTTGCCTGGGCTACTCCCATTGCAGCCTGAAGATCTGTTAACCGCATATTGTACCCCAGGTCTGGATATTCAGTTAACTCAAAACTTTTAATTCCTGTATGTCTTTCATAATCACTCTTTACAGCTCCATGCTCCCTTAAACTTCTTGCTTTTTTAAAAACTTCTTCACTGTTTGTAATAATCATGCCACCCTCACCGGTGGTAATCGATTTTCTGGGATGAAATGACAATACACCACCTTCACCAAAAAGACCACAATGCTGGTTTTTAATTTTACCACCCAGTCCGCAGGCACAATCTTCAGCAATTTTCAGGTTATATCTATTAGCAACATCCTTTATAAATGGCAAATCAGGAGGCAACCCAAATAATGTCACAGGAAAAATGGCTTTTGTACGTTCATTGATTCTTTGTTCCATATCCTGAACATCAATATTAAAGGTATCCAGTTCAATATCACAAAAAACTGCTTTTGCACCTAAAAACTCGGCTGCATTAGCTGTTGAAATCCATGTGAAAGCGGGTATTACAACTTCATCGCCGGGCTCTAAACCTATTATTCTTGACATAATAAATTGTCCGGAAGTACATGAATTAACTGCCACAGCATATTTCGCCCCTGTATAATCAGCAATTTTCTTTTCGAATTCCTTTACCATAGGTCCCTGAACGAGCCATCCGGATTGTAAGGGTTTCTGAATCAAGTTAAATTCTTCCTGAGTTATAAAAGGCTTTGTGATAGGTAAATGCATTAATTTTATTGTTTATTTCGCCATTCAATTAGTTTGGACAAACCTTGTTTAAGATTAAATTTATGTTGAAAACCGAGATCTTCTGAAGCTTTCTTTGTAGAACCTATACGGTTTTGTACAAGTCGTCTTGCATCATCTTCAGAATAAGGCTTAAAACGAACTGTAAGGTCAGAATCTTTTAATTCCAAAATAGTTTCGCAAAGCTCCCTTATAGAAGTTTGAACGCCAGTCCCCACATTATAAAAGTCATCAGTTTTATCAGCCTCAAGCGCATTAATATTGGCTCTTGCAATATCTTCCACATAAATAAAATCGTAGGCTTGTGTGCCATCTCCGTTTATTTGGGGCGATTCTCCCCTGTCAATTTTATTAAGCATAATAGGAATTACACCTGAATAGACAGAATCCTGTTTCTGATGTGGACCATAGGCATTCATATATCTGAGACCGACATAGTCTAATCCATACCTATCGCAAAAAGCGCGGCACATAGCCTCACCCGATATTTTTGTAGCACCGTAAAAATTCCGGTTGTTAAACGGATGATCCTCTTCCATAGGTACTTTTTCGGCATCACCATATACCGAAGCCGATGAGGAGTAGACCAGCTTTTTTATATTATTATTTACGCAAGCTTCCAGAACATTGAAAGTGCCTTTAATATTAACTTCAAAGGCGGTACGGGGATAATCTTTACAATGAAGCAGCCACATTGCTGCCAGATGAAAAACATAATCCACATCTTTCATTGCATTATTCAACACGTCAATATCCCTGATATCCCCACCATCCTGAAAAACCGTACATCGATCGTCTTTAAGGGGATCTGTTATGTTTTCCATTTTACCTCTTGCAAAGTTATCATAAATTATAACCTGCTTAACCTCTCCTTTAAGTAATTCGCGTACTACAAAACTTCCAATAAAACCGGCACCTCCAATAACAAGGATTTTAGAATCTTTAAGTGTATTCATTTATTTTCAGACTTTATAATATTCTCTGTACCATTGTATAAATTTTCGAACCCCCACTTTTATATCTGTATCAGGTTGATATCCAAGGTCATTTTTCAACGATTCTACGTCTGCCCATGTTTTTGGCACATCACCGGGTTGCAGTGGCAAATAATTTTTTTCTGCAGTTTTGCCCAGTTCTTCTTCTATTGCCATAATAAAATCCATAAGATGAACAGGACTGCTGTTTCCAATATTATAAACTTTATAGGGTGCAGGTGAAGAAGAGGGATCGGGATTCATTCCATCCCAGGATTCATTTCCTGCCGGTGCATTTTCAATGACCCTTTTTACTCCTTCCACTATATCATCAATAAACGTAAAATCACGCTGCATATTTCCCTCGTTGTAAATATCTATCGGCTGATTATTCAGTATAGCTTTTGTAAATAAGAATAAAGCCATATCTGGTCGTCCCCAGGGCCCATATACCGTAAAAAACCGCAAACCAGTGGTTGGCAGACTATAAAGATAGCTGTAGGTATGAGCCATCAGTTCATTGCTTTTTTTACTCGCTGCATAAAGGCTTATCGGATGATCAATATTATCACTTGTAGAAAAAGGCATAGATTCATTAAGTCCATAAACACTTGAACTGCTTGCATAAGCCAGATGTTCTATTTTATTATGCCTGCATGCTTCAAGAATATTTAGAAAACTTACCCAATTGCTTTCCATATAAGCATAAGGGTTAGTAAGGCTATACCGAACTCCTGCCTGGGCCGCCAAATGACAAACTCTTTCAAAATTTTCATTTTTAAAAAAATCAAATAACTGATCTTTGTCTGCTAAATCTAATTTACAGAAACGATAATTGTCAAATTTCTCGCTTTGTATAAGTTTCCCATATTGAACTTCTTCTTTCTTAATCCCGGATTCATCCAGACGATTATATTTCAGAGAGGTATCATAATAATCATTGATGTTATCGATCCCCACTATTTCATAATCTTCTTTTATTAGTTTTTTTACTAAATGATAACCAATAAATCCGGCAGTTCCTGTAACAAGAATCTTCATCTGATACAAATTTTATTTGGAGGCAAAAATATGAATTAATTAAAAAATAATTTTTTTGTATAATGATTCCCTGGTTTTATTAGACTTATAAAACACACAGCCAATTATCTAAAATTAGTATAAAGACAATATTTTTATAAAGAATATAGCTCCGCTCCCTCAGTCACATAAAAAAAAGTACTGAGCCATAATTAGCTTAAAAATTGGCACTTTATCGTCGACACGCTTTCAAAAATATTTAAAGCGTACTCTTTAGAAAAATAATTCCTAAAATTTGTGCCTCAATACTTTATATTATAAACTCCAATAATCAAAATCTATTACCTTTTCTTTGAAAATTCCTTTAATATCGACAAAAACGGCATCATCTTTAGATATCTCCCTGAAATTTTCTGCACTCCAGTTCACATACTTATCGTGACTTACAGCAGCAACTATTGAGTCGTAAGGTCCTTCGATTCGATTTGTAAGTTTTATACCATATTCTTCTTTCAGCTCCTCAGAAGAAGCATATGGGTCAATAACATGAATATTTTCTACTCCGAAAGATTTTAACTCATCAAATACATCAACCACTTTTGAGTTACGTATATCACTCACATTCTCTTTAAAGGTTATGCCCATTATAAGAATTTTTACTTCTTTGGGGTTTTTATCTTTTGCAATCAGTTTTTTTATTAATTGTTTTGCTACGTACCTGCCCATTGAGTCATTAACAAACCTTCCTGCATTAATAATCTGAGCGTGATATCCAAGTTCCTTAGCTTTATATGTCAAATAATAAGGGTCTACACCAATGCAATGTCCGCCAACCAAACCCGGAAAAAATTTCAAAAAATTCCATTTGGTTCCTGCAGCTTCAAGTACTTCATATGTGTTTATATTCATCCGGTTAAAGATAATAGACAATTCATTCATGAAAGCAATATTCAGATCTCTTTGTGTATTCTCAATAATTTTGGCAGCTTCAGCCACTTTAATAGAACTTGCTCTGTGAACACCAGCTTTAATTATCATTTCATATATTTTGGCTATATTTTCTGAAGACTCTTCATCACAGCCTGAAGTCACTTTTTTAATAGTAGTTAAAGTATTTACCTTATCGCCCGGATTAATTCGTTCCGGAGAAAATCCGACTTTAAAATCTTTGATACATTCAAGTCCTGAATATTCTTCAAGTAGAGGAATACACTCTTCTTCTGTAGCACCCGGGTAAACAGTTGATTCGTAGACAACATAATCCCCTTTTTTAAGTATTTTCCCTACCGATGCTGTAGCACTGAGCAATGGGCTAAGATCAGGGTCGTTGTGCTCGTTAATGGGAGTGGGAACAGTAACAATATAAAATTTAGCTTTTTTTATATCCTCAATATCAGAAGTAAAGGATATGTCACAATTTTGAAAAGCTTCCGGTTCCACCTCTTTGCTGGGATCAATATTTTTCTTCATCAGTTCAACCCTGTCTTCCCTTATATCATATCCAATAACCGGTACTTTTTTTGCAAATTCCAATGCAATGGGAAGGCCCACATAACCTAATCCAATAACAGCTATTTGTTCTTCTTTATTAATGATTTTGTTGTACATGCTTTTTTATTTTTCAATGTTCTTACATAAAGGATGATATTCGCCTTTTAGCCCAATTGGGGTGGCATTTCTTATTGTGTAAACAGTTTCTATTGATTTTCTTGAATTTTCAAGGCCAAAACCATTGCCTTTGAGAATTTCCTGGTAACTCAGTGTATGTAAATCTGTAAAGCCTCCGCTAAATTCAATTTCCTCACCATCAACAGTGATAGATCTGAAAGTACGTTTCCCTTCTTTTTTAATATTTTCCGGGACATCGTTATAGTCAACACTTAAAAACCACCTGACACGCGCTCTTTCAAGATCAAGATAACCTGCAGCCTTATCCGGTTTGTAAAGATGTACTACATTTTGTTTCACATCGCCAAATATCCATGTTAACATATCGTAGAAATGAACTCCAATGTTTGTTGCAATACCTCCTGATTTCTGTTCATCGCCTTTCCATGAAATGAAATACCAATTGCCACGAGATGTTATATATGTTAAATCAATATCATACACCTTATCTTGAGGTCCGTTCTCAATTTTTTTCTTTAATTCTATAATGGAAGGATGTAATCGCAACTGAAGGATATTATTAATCTTTTTTCCTGTTTCTTTCTCTATTTCCGATAAAGCATCTATATTCCAGGGATTTAAAACAACAGGCTTTTCACAAATTGCATCTGCACCCTGGCGCAGAGCAAAACGTATATGCGAATCGTGCAAATAGTTTGGTGTGCATATACTCACATAGTCAATTTTTGTACCTCCTCTTTTTAGTTTATCAAGATGTCGGTCAAATCGTTCATACTCAATAAAAAAGTCAGCGTAGGGGAAATAGTTGTCTATTGATCCTACACTGTCGCAATTGTCTAATGCTGCTACAAGATTATTATTTGTATCTTTGATGGCTCTAAGGTGTCTAATGGCTATATATCCAGCCACACCAATTAAAGCAAAATTTTTGCCACTTTGTGCTGTATTACCCATAGAATCAACTTTTCGTTCAACAGCTTTCAAAGATACTTAAAAATTGTCCATATTGGATATATTAAGGCAAATTTTTATCCTTATTAAACAGACTTTTCAAAGGCTTGCAGATATAACTCTTTCAAATAAATTATTCAAGCCATGGATCATGTGTAGTATTTGGACTGGCATATATGTCACTATTGGTATATCTCAGTATATCCTGAATAAGGGCAATATAATTCTTTGCTTCTTTTTGATCCGGATCTATTTTGAGAATTTTCTGAAGGATATTAATGGCTTTTCCGAAATATTGGGTTTGATGATATATTTTAGCCATAATGAATAAAAGCTCAATATTTTCATTATCATCCGTATCTTGAGAATCTAGTACTTCCAGCGCTTTTGAAAAATCTTCCTTCTCTATAAGTTTGTTCAAATAAGTAACTAGTTCTTTATGTTTATTAATATTCATACCTGGATTTTCCTTAATATTTTATTTCACAAAATTACTAACTTTTTTTTCCTTGTTTAATTATATATCAAACCAATTTCATTATCCTGATTTTATTATTTGTTAAAGGTTTTTTATTTCATTAATTATTTCCTGCGTTGTATCTTTTGCATTTCCGAATAACATTCTCGTCTTATCATCATAAAACAGCTTGTTTTCAATAGCTGCATAACCTTTACCCATACCCCGCTTCATCACAATAATATTTTTAGCTTTATATGCCTGTATAATGGGCATTCCTGCAATCGGGCTGCCCGTATCATCTTCTGCAGCGGGGTTTACAACATCATTTGCTCCAATAACCACTGCTACATCAACATTTTCTATATTTTCATTAGCTTCTTCACTTTCAAGTAATTTGTCGTAAGGAACATCTGCTTCGGCTAATAGAACATTCATGTGTCCCGGCATACGTCCGGCAACAGGATGAATCGCATAATTCACTTCAACGCCGTTGCTTTCCAATAATTTATCAAGTTCACGGGTAAGCATTTGAGCCTGGGCTACTGCCAAACCATAGCCAGGGATAATAAGAACTTTTGATGAATAATTCATAAGGATTCCGGTATCTGTTGCTGTAATTTCCTTGATATTTCCTTCTTCATCGTCTTTTCCCGCTCCACCTCCAAATGCTCCAATAATCACATTCAGCAGCGAGCGATTCATTGCATTGCACATAAGTATAGTAAGAATTGTACCTGCAGAACCAACAAGGATGCCCCCGGTTAACATCACGAGGTTATCATAAAGGAAACCACCCATTGCAGCAGCAACCCCGGTAAATGAGTTTAATAAAGAAATTACAACAGGCATATCTGCACCGCCGATCGGCATTACGAAAAGAATTCCGTATAACAAAGACACACCAAACAATACATACAACAATGGATATAATGCTTCAGGTGAAGCATTCTGGGTCATTATAAATATCATAAATGCCAGTATGCCAAAAAACAAGGTGAGATTTACATACCTAATTAGTTTCACACGCAGGTCTTTTATTTTACCACCTAATTTGCCAAAAGCAATCATACTGCCAGAGAAAGAGATGCTACCAATAATCAGCCCCAGTAAAATCACCAGCACCTGCCAGTTCATCATCCCGTGATGTTTTAACAAATCTGGATTAATATTTGGAAATTCCATTAATGAAATAAGTGCTGCTGCTGCCCCACCCATTCCATTAAAGAATGAAACGAGCTGAGGCATAGCAGTCATTTTTACTTTCTGAGCAATAATCCAGCCTACAACGGTACCCAGAATAATGGCCAGAAAAATCAGCCCAAGGTTTTGTATCCCTTCTCCTTCATGCCTATGCCAGATGAGGGTTGAAACAATGGCTATGAACATACCTAATGCAGCCCAAAGATTACCTCTTTTTGCCGAATCAGGATGACTAAGCATCTTAAGACCTAAAATGAATAAAACTGAAGCTACTAAATATGCAATTTCTAATACAGAATCAGTTAATGCAAATTCTACTTCCTTTGAAAATTCTATAATTTGATCCATTACGTATTATTTTTTTCGTTTCTTTTTAAACATTTCCAGCATTCTGTCAGTAACCACAAATCCCCCCACAACATTTAAAGTTCCAAGAAATACTGCCAGAAATCCAATAATTTTTGTAACAGGGGTATCTGCATGGCCCAAAACGATAATGGCTCCAATAATAACTACCCCGTGAATAGCATTTGCCCCTGACATAAGGGGTGTATGCAAAACTGACGGAACATGAGAAATTACTTCAATTCCTAAAAATATTGATAAAATCACTATAAAAATAGCTTCACTGTTCACATAAATAAATTCCAGTATTGCTTCCATAATGCGTTAATTTTTAGAAGAATAAACTTCTTTTACTCTTTCGTTAATTAATTTATAATCGTGGGTAACACAAGTACTTTTCAGTATATCGTCCTCAAAGTTCAGATCAATTTCTCCCTCACTGTTTAGCAATACTTGCAAAAAATTTATCAGGTTATTACCAAACATACTGCTGGCATCCACCTGTAAATCTGAGGGATAATTTGAATTCCCTATAATTTTTATTCCATTATGATTTTGAATTTCATCATTTTTAGTCAGTTCACAGTTTCCTCCTGTAGATGCAGCAAGATCAACAATGACAGAGCCTCGTTTCATTTCATTTACAGTTTCTTTTCGTACTAACAATGGCGCCTTTTTTCCAGGAATTTGCGCCGTTGTTATAATTACATCCGCTTTCTTAGCATGATCGTGAATTAATTGCTGTTGCTTCATTTTGTAATCCTCACTTTGCTCCACAGCATATCCCCCGGCTTCCTGACTTTCTGCCGATCCTTCAACTTCTATGAATTTTCCTCCAAGACTTTCAACCTCTTCTTTAACAGCACTTCTCACATCAAAAGCTTGAACAACAGCCCCTAACTTTCTTGCCGTGGCTATAGCCTGTAATCCGGCTACCCCTGCACCTAAGATAAGAACTTTGGAAGGTTTTATTGTTCCTGCTGCTGTCATAAACATCGGAAAAAAAGAAGGCAAGTGATTAGCAGCCTCAAGAACTGCTTTATAACCTGCTGTTGTTGCCATAGAGGAAAGTACATCCATCGTTTGTGCACGTGTACTTCTTGGAATCATGTCTAGGCTAAATGTTGTAATTCCCTTTTCAAGAGATTTCTCAATAAATTTTTCATTTGAAAAAGGACTGACCATAGAAATTAAAACTTTGCCTTTTTCTATTTTATCTATCTCATCCGTTTGAAAAGGATTAATTCTCACAATTACATCACTTTTAGAAAGGATGTCGTTATTATTGACAACCTCTGCACCGGCAGATTCATAATCTTTATCAGAAAAATAACTTTTATCTCCTGCACCGGATTCAACCACTATTGAAACATTGTTTTTTTTTAATTTTCGAACATTTTCCGGGGTAAGGCCCACCCGGTTGTCTTCGTTTATTTCTTTTAAAACACCAATTGTCATAGGTTTTCAATTATTATTTTTTCTTCAGATATGTTTGTATATTGTGTGTATTCAGCCTTTAAACATATTTATTTTTATTTTGTTCAACAGTTAAACTCAAATAAATAAACAATGGCAGATCTAAGTTGATAAACATATTTCAATTACATTTGTAATTACATTCTTTAAAGCGGATAATACAAAATGGACAAACATTCATTCTTAGGAAATACAGATATTCAAACACTAGAAAAACTTTATCAGCAATACAAAAACAATCCTGATGAGTTAGATGAAAGCTGGACTAACTTTTTCAGGGGCTTTGAATTTGCGCAAACGAACTATTCTCAATCCACAGAGTTATTTGATAAAGAATTCAAGGTTATTAATCTTATAGAAGCCTACAGAAAGAGAGGACATTTGTTTACGAAAACAAATCCTGTAAGAACGAGAAGAAAATATTCACCCACACTTGCAATAGAAAACTACGGGCTGTCAGAAAACGATCTTAATGAGACTTTCCAAAGCGGAAACTATATTGGAATTGGGAAAGCTAGTTTGAAGGATATTCTCAGCCATCTGGAAGAGACTTATTGCCGGTCTATTGGTGCTGAATATATGTTCATAAGGGATCCGGAAAAGACAAACTGGCTGCAGCAAAAAATGGAGCGTACGCAAAACAAACCTTCTTTTTCAAAAGATGAAAAAAAACACATATACTCTCATCTTAAGCATGCCGTTGGTTTTGAAAATTTTATTCATCGCAAATTTATTGGCCAAAAGAGATTTTCCCTTGAAGGAGCAGAATCTCTGATTCCTGCGCTGGATGCTGTCATTGAAAAAGGATCTGACCTGGGAATTAAGGAGTTTATAATAGGAATGTCTCACCGTGGCAGGCTTAATGTGCTGGCCAATATTCTAAAAAAACCGGTTGAACACATTTTTGCTGAGTTTATAGGTGAAGAATACGATGATAGTATTTCATTAGGAGATGTTAAATACCATCTTGGATATGGCAATGAAATAGAAACCGACCATGGGAAGAAGGTAAGATTAAATCTTGCACCAAATCCATCCCATTTAGAGGCAGTAAATCCGGTTGTTGAAGGTATTTCAAAATCAAAGATAAACCACAAGTATGATCATGATTACAAAAGTCTTGCTTCTATAATTATTCATGGTGATGCAGCCATTGCTGCACAGGGAATAGTTTATGAAACAGTTCAGATGTCTCAGTTACATGGTTATAAAACAGGAGGTACGATTCACCTGGTAATTAATAACCAGGTTGGCTTTACCACAAATTACCTTGATGCCCGCTCAAGCACATATTGCACTGATGTAGCCAAAGTTATAAAATCTCCTGTTTTCCACGTAAACGGAGATGACGTGGAAGCACTGACCTACGTTATTCAAATGGCTATGGAATATCGACAGAAATTTCATACCGATGTATTCATTGACATTCTGTGTTACAGGAAGCATGGTCATAACGAAGGAGATGAACCAAGATTTACACAACCCCTTCTCTATAAGGCAATCAGTAAACATCCTAACCCCAGGGATATTTACAGTAAATCTTTAATTGATAACAATATACTTAATGAAGAAGCCATTAAGAATGAAGAAAAAGAATACAATAACTGGCTTGAAAACAAATTGAAGGAAGGCAAAGAAATTAAGAAAGTTCACATAAAACAATTTTTGATTGAAGACTGGAAAAAATACAAGTTCCCTGACAAAAAAGATATTAACCTTACCCCAAATACCGGAGTAAAAAAACAAAAACTCAAAAAAATTGCCAATAAGATTAATACATTGCCAGAAAATAAAAAATTCTTCAAAAAAATCCACAAACTGGTTGAAGAACGAAAAAAAATGATAGATGAGAATAAATTTGACTGGGGAATGGCTGAATTATTGGCTTATGGTAGTTTACTGGAAGAAGGCTATCCAGTAAGAATAAGCGGACAGGATTCTGAAAGAGGAACTTTTTCGCACAGGCATTCATCTTTTACAATGGAAGATACTGATAAAAAGTACTTCCCTTTAAAACATTTAAACGAAAAACAGGGAGAATTTCACATTTACAACTCTCCATTATCAGAATACGGTGTTCTTGGCTTTGAGTATGGCTATTCACTGGCAACTCCCTATGGTTTAACCATCTGGGAAGCACAGTTTGGTGATTTCAACAATGGTGCACAACCGATTATCGATCAATACATTAGTGCTGCGGAAGAGAAATGGGGATTGATGAACGGTATCACTCTATTCCTGCCCCACGGATATGAAGGACAAGGTCCTGAACATTCTAGTGCAAGGATGGAAAGATTTCTGGCCTTAAGTGCAAATTATAACATGCAAATCGTAAACCCTACAACACCTGCAAACTTCTTCCATGTTTTAAGACGCCAGATGCACAGAGATTTCAGAATACCTCTTATTCTATTTACTCCTAAAAGTCTCCTCAGGCATAAAGAAGCCGCATCAACGCTGGATGAGCTGGCAAACAATCAGTTCCAGGCAGTAATTGATGATAATAACGTGGATGTTAATGAAGTAAAAAGGGTTGTTTTTTGTTCAGGAAAGATCTACTATGATTTGCTTGAACGTAAGAAACACTTTGATGCTAAGGATATTGCATTAATACGAATCGAACAGCTATATCCATTCCCTACTAACCAGGTAGATAATATAATCCGTAAATATAAAAATACAATAAGATGGTTATGGGTACAGGAAGAACCTGAAAATATGGGTGCCTGGAATTACATTAGAGACAAGTTTAAAAATATTAAGATACAACCTGTATCAAGGCAACCAAGTGGCAGTCCGGCAGTTGGACTGCATAAATTACATCAGATTGAACAAAATGAAATTATTGGCAAAGTATTTAGAAAGTGTACCTGTGAGCTAAATAATAAGTATTGCAGTCTGGAATGTGAAGTAGGAAGTCATCGAAAAGAAATACAACAAAATAACTATATAAAATCCTAAAATAAGCTCAAAAATGATTGAAATAAAAATTCCCAGTCCCGGAGAATCCATAACAGAAGTAGAAATTGCCAACTGGTTGGTTTCGAATGGAGATTATGTTGAAAAAGACCAGGAAATTGCAGAAATAGAATCAGATAAAGCTACACTTCCGCTTGTAGCAGAAGAAAGTGGTGTTATTGAAATTGTAGCATCTGAAGGGGATACACTGCAGGTAGGAGACGTTGCATGCAAGATTGACACAAATGCCAAGCCACCCAAACCAAAAGGCGAACCCAAAAAACAGAAGAAGTCTGAAGAATCAACACAAAAAGAAGAAAAGACCAAAGATGAAGAGAAAACTGAAGAGTTAGAAAAAGAGAAAAAAACAAAGGAAAAACCTGAGAAAGATTTAGCAAGTAAAGAAATAAATCAGAAAGGCAGTGAAAATATAAAAGTATCTCCGGTAGCTCAAAAAATGATGGAAGAATACGATTTGTCAGTTGATGATGTTTTGCAGGGTTTGCGACGAATAAGCCGAAAAGATGTTGAAAAAGTGCGGGAGGGACTAAATGCCAAAGAAAATAATGAACAGGAAGAAAGTAAAAAAGGAATTAAAGAAGAGATATCAAGGGAAAGTGAAAGGAAAAAAATGAGCCGTCTCAGAAAGAAACTGAGTGAGCGTCTTGTATCGGTTAAGAATGAAACAGCCATGCTCACCACCTTCAATGAGGTAGACATGTCTTCAGTAATAGCGCTACGCAAAAAATATCAAAAAGAGTTCCAGGAGAAACATCAGATAAAACTTGGATTTATGTCATTCTTCACCAAAGCAGTGACTGTGGCCCTTGAGAAATATCCTGATGTGAATTCTTACATTGAAAACAATGAAATTGTACACCCAAAATACAATGACATAGGGATTGCTGTACAAACTGATAAAGGATTAATGGTGCCTGTTATAAGAAATGCAGAAAGCATGACATTAGCAGAAATAGAGCATTCAATAAAAGAATTAGCAACAAAAGCCAGGAACAAGAAACTATCTATTGATGAGATGCAGGGAGGAACTTTTTCTATTACCAATGGAGGAGTCTTTGGTTCACTGCTCTCCACTCCCATCCTTAATCCTCCTCAAGCGGGTATTTTGGGAATGCATAACATTCAGGAAAGACCGGTAGCAATAAATGGGAAAATAGAAATAAGACCGATGATGTATATTGCACTCTCCTACGATCACCGTATTATTGACGGCAGAGATTCGGTAGGTTTTCTGGTTGCTATAAAGGAGATGATAGAAGCACCTCACAAAATGTTGCTTGGGGGAAAAAATTCTGATAAGATGCTGCTCGACCTTTAATATAAACTAGAAAAATCCCGGAATACTTATTTTATCCGGGATGTGCAATAATTATTTTCTGTGGTTATAGAACAAATATTAAACTCTAACTCCAATGAGGATAATATCATCCAGTTGTTCACGGTCGCCCTTCCAATCATCAATAGTTCTCTCCAAAATTGCTTTTTGTTCTTCCATTGGCTTGGGTTGAATATCTGCTAACAATTTCTTCATTCTTTTTGTCTTAAATTTTTCTCCTTTCTCTCCACCAAATTGATCCTGATACCCGTCGGAAAACACATAAAATGTATCGCCTTTTTTAAGGTCGATTATATGGTTAGTAAATTCAGGTTTCTCTTTTACATAAATACCGATTGGCATCCTGTCGGCTTTATACTGGATTAATTCTCCATCGCGGAATAAATATAATGGATTATAAGCACCTGCAAATTGTAATTTCATGTTTTTTAAGTCAACCATGGCCAGGGCAATATCCATACCATCTTTTGTTTCTCCTTCTGCTCCTCGTTGCTTCAATGTTCTTTTAACCTCTTCTCTTAACTCGGTTAAAATATCGTTTGCCTTGGTAACCGGGTGTTTATTGACGATTTCATTCAATAAAGAAAC
>Ga0102938_10000378_pt1 | contig 32569 bp, 41 predicted proteins | sample SalPonR2_B_D2_MG_FD_84516 | JGI IMG/M metagenome (GOLD analysis project Ga0102938, IMG submission 84516) | Salt pond soil microbial communities from South San Francisco under conditions of wetland restoration - Salt Pond MetaG R2_B_D2_MG | ecosystem: Environmental > Aquatic > Marine >...
AGGACGTAGTTCATCTGCCTTCACCTTTGAGAAGACATCACTAAAGCTAATCTCCTACTCTACTATAGAGCTTTTTCAAGCTCCATCTGAATCTTTAGTTTGATTCAGGTGGAGTAGTTGACCAATTGTATCTAGATAAAACCACTGCATAAAACCACTCCATTGTATTATTGAAATATTGATATTATTTATTCCTTGGTTGGTTTTTTAAAATAATACCAGATGAGAAAGGCGCTGACCAACTCCCTGCCTTTTTCACCATAAGAATTTAATATTCTTGTAGTTATTCCCTTAACAACGCAGAACCCTAAACTTTTATTCTCAAATTTTGTCTTTAGAAAACTTATTTCGTTTTAATTTATATTTATTTAACTGGATTGGTAGTTGTACATGGTAAATCTACACAGCACTTGCCACATACATCTGTTAAATCCAGTTCTTTATGGTATTTATCATTTTCTAAACAAATCTCATAACAGTCAAACCGATTAAATTTATTCGGGTCTGCCTGCAAAGCATCTACTATACAGCGGTCAATACAGACTTTACAGCTGCCATTATATTTGTATAAACAAAACTCTTTCTTTGGTCTTGTAGTCGGTTTTAACTTTAAATCTGTTACAATACTGCCTACACGTCCTGCACAACCTTTTTCAGTGATCAGCATATTATTAATACCAAAAGTTCCTAAGCCTGCGATGTAGGCGGCATGTCGATGGGACCAGTCACTGATTAATTTATCTTCATAAAAGTTATGAGTAGCAGGGATAATAGACGAATTATATCCCTGGTTATTTAGTTCTTTTTTAACATATTTATTTAAATCTAAGATTAATTGATTAGTTTCAATGTAGGCAACAGACCACTTTCTTGAACTTAAACGGCCTTTTATATTAGATTTGTTAATCTCTTCGGTAAAAGGTAAAAAGAATGTAATAACAGTCTTTGCATCTGCTAAAAAATCAGTTGGTAATTCATGGCTCGGTGAAATGACCTCTTTTAACTTTTTAAATAAAGGATCTTTTGCATCTGCATAAGCAGTTAACGGTTTCCTCCATTCACTTTCAATATGTTCTTGTTTAGCATAATCTTTAACATAATTATTTATTAATTTTTTTATCTTCTCTTCCATGCTTTTTACACTCCAGATAAATATTTTAAATCCAGTCTTCTTCTAGTTTGGTAAATTCATTCTCTTTATCACCTGTATTAACCGTTTCCTTTGATTCAAACAACATTATATGGGCTTCTTCTTTAGCATATGGTTTATGTTCTACTCCTTTTGGTACAATTACCATTTCCCCTTCTTTTATAATCTCTTCTGAATTTCGATACTTCATAGTAATTTGTCCTTTGAAGATATAAAAGAGTTCATCTTCATCTTGATGGGTATGAAATTCAAATTCTCCCTTTATTTTAGCTAATTTTACATACATATTATTAACTTCACCAATTATTTTAGGATCCCAATGTTCATCGATTAAATCGTATTTTCCCTGTAAATTAATTTTATTCAATGCTTAACACCCCTGCCCTTGTTTATACTTCTATATTAAATTTATTCAGTTCTTTAATTCCTTCTTCAGAAACAAAAAATTCTTTGTTCTTGCCAGCACCTTTTTCTATTATCCAGCCTTTCTTCTGACAGTAGTCAATAAACTGAGCCCCAATAGAAAATATATCTGCCAGCTTTTTCACTTTTCTCCCCTTATTTCTTAAATAATTACTAAACAAGAAAAGTTAGCACTTAATATGCTAGAAAGAAAAATATGATACCTATAATTAAAATTACTGTTAGTAATATTTTTAAATACTTTCTCATTTGTAATTCTTTGGCAGTTAAGGACCTTAATTCATCTGCATGCTTTTTTTCCATCCGATATCCTAAGATTGCTCCTAGTATTAAGCCTGCCGCAGGAGCTAAAATGACAAAATAATCCATCTGATCAATTAAAAGTAGGATGATAAACATAGCTAAATATCCAATTACAAGACCTACTGCCAGTCCTTTGGATTGATAATAGCCTTTAGGTCTTTTATCAGATTTTTTACTAGCTTGTCTTGTAACCTTAAAAGAATACCAGGCAATTACTAAACCAATGACCAACAAAATTAAGACAATATACATAGTTTAAGTCACCTACTTTCGTAAAACCTACTCAATGATTTCTACTGAACCATCTTCTCTTCCTACCACTACCCTTTCAGCCATATTAATAAAGAGGCCTGATTCAACTACCCCCGGCAAAATATTAATTGTTGTATTTAATTTCTCTGGATTATCAATAACTTCAAAGTTACAGTCTATAATATAATTATCATTATCAGTATTGAAGACTTCATCTCCCTCTTCTCTTAAATGAGCCTGACAACCTAACTTTTCTAAATTTATCAAAGCTTTATCACAGCCAAAATGAACAACTTCCACTGGTAAAGGAAATGCTCCTAATTTTTTCACCAATTTAGATTCATCTACTACAATTATCAATCTTTTACTTTCATGAGCAACAATCTTTTCTCTAACTAAAGCTCCTCCCCCACCTTTGATCAGGTTTAAATTATTATCTACTTCATCTGCTCCATCTATTGTTAAGTCAATATGTCTTACTTCCGATAAAGTAGTTAAGGGAATCTCCAGCTCTTTTGCCAATTCTCTAGTCTCTTCTGAAGTTGGTACTGCTCTGATATTTAAACCTTCTTTTACCAATTCACCAATTTTACGTGTGGCCCAGGCAGCAGTAGAGCCACTACCTAAACCAATTGTCATTCCATCTTTTACAAATTCAGCTGCTTTTTCTCCCGCAATCTGTTTTGCTTTCATCTTTTTATCCCCCTATTCATTATGAATTTTAAAAGTAATATAGATAATTTTTCAGCTGTACATTAATTATATTACTTTTTGGCATAAAATTCTTTATATTTTAAAAAATATATTGGTTATTCTGTAAATATTTTATACCTCTTTCAGTTATTGAGGTACCTGCTCTGCCCCTGGCTATCTTTATCATATCATTTTCTTTTAACTTATTTAAAATTTTTCTAACTTCCATTTCTGATATTTCATAAAAGTTATGTCTAAAGTCTTCTTTTAAACTACGGCGGCCTGTATCATAACCATTTTGACTTAAATAATAAAGCCTTTTTAATATTAGAGTATCCTTATCTGGTGAATGGTCTTCTTTTTTTAAATAATCAGGTAGTTTATCAAAAGATAGTTTATCTCGACCAACCGTAACCATATATTTAATTGTATTTTTTAATTCTCTTACATTACCAGGCCAATCATATTTATGAATAAATTCTTTAAAATCTTTGCTTAAAAACCGCTCTTGATTCCATTTATCTAAATAATAGTCTACAAGAGTCGGTATATCATCTTGTCGCTTAGTTAAAGATGGAATCTTTATTTGAAAAACATTTAATCTATAAAAGAGGTCTTTTCTAAATTTACCTTCTTCCATTAATTGAATAAGGTCCTGATTTGTAGCTGCTATAATTCTTGTATCAATACTTATAATTGAATCACCACCGAGTCGCATTATTTCTTTTTCTTCAATTGCTCTCAATAATCTAGCTTGTAATTTTAATGGTAAATCACCTATCTCATCTAAAAAAATTGTACCACCTGCAGCCTGTTCAAAAAGTCCAATTTTTCCGCCTTTGCGAGCCCCGGTAAAGGCACCTTCTTCATAGCCAAAAAGTTCGGATTCTAATAAATTTTCCGGTAAGGTCGCACAGTTAATAGCAACATAGGGCTTATGGCTGCGATGAGAGTAATTATGAATAGCTCCCGCAAAAAGTTCTTTGCCAGTCCCACTGTCTCCTAGAAGTAGAACTGTAGAATCTGTTTTAGCAATCTTTTTACTTATCTCTTTTGACTTATTTATTAAATTACTATCACCGATAATATCTGCAAAAGTATGATCTGTATAATGGCCCTTCCCGACTAACTGTTTATGAACTTTCTGTTGAGTTTTTACCATTTCTCTATAAGGTGAAATTATGATAATTTTACCGTAAAATTGCTCATCAAATTCTACAGATTTTACAGTAAAAATTAATTCTTTGCCTTTAAACTTTATCAACTTATCTTTTACTTCTTTTTCTTTTAGTATAAAATCAAGGTTATTTACTTTGTTAATTAAGATATTAATATCATTACCGACTACATTTTCTCTTTCTAAATTTAAAATGGTTTTAGCTTTATAGTTAATTAACTCAATTTGATTGGTTTCATCTGTTACAATAACACCACTTATTAATTCATCTAAAAGCAGTTCCCACTGATTTAATAGAACTCGCCTATTTTCCCAGCCGTAATCAAAACCATACCAAATAGTTGGAACTTTAATCAAATACTTTTTAATAATATTTTCAGCCTTTACACTATTAATTCTTAAAATGGATAAGATATCTAAAACATTTGAGATATCAAATACTCTATTCCCAATTAATATTATCTCTGCCTTAATATCTGGTAAGAAATCATAGGACTCATCTTCTGGTACAATAATATATTCAACAGAATCAGGATAATCAATTTTCCCTTCATAGTAGGGATAAAATTTAACATCAGTAACCCCTAGTTGATATAATAAGGCCATAGTTTCATTGGCCATATATTGATTTATATTTGTGACTAACACTTTCTTACCAGCCGGTATTTCTCTAATCTTATTTAAAGCCTCTTTTGTTATTGTCCTTTTCATCATTAAAGTAGGTGCATCACATCTGATTTTATCAACCATAATATTTAATATTTCTGGGTCGGTATATAATATTAGGTCTGTATCAGTAATGGGGGGTACAAACTCCATCTCTGGGTATCTATAATCTATTAAAAAGAGATTTGAAAATATCTTTTCTAATTCGCTTTTAAAATATTTGGATACCTGTTCATCAATGGCTAATACTGTGATTTTCTTTTTCATTTATATCACCTTTTCCAAGTAATAATGGGATGATATATATTGATAAGTGATAATTATCCCATTCGTTATATTATACATTAAACATAACACCTTGTTTTCCCTTTAATATTAAGCTTCTTTTTGATTTTTATATTGGCATATAATATGCATTATACATAATTGAATAATAACTGGAATTATTTTATCATTATAATTAGGGGGTAAAATTTATGTTTAATAGTTTTGAAGAATTAAAAAGATATGTGGAAAAAAACGATGTTAAAACTTTAGACTTTAAAATCCCACAACTTAAAGGAGATTGGAAACATCTATCGGTACCAGCCCAAAGAATAAAATCAGCAATTTTTGAAGAAGGATTTGGCTTTGATGGTTCAAATTATGGCTATGCTAATGTTGAAAAAAGTGATATGGTCTTTAAACCAGATTTTAGAACTGCTTTTGTAGATCCATTTTGGGAAGAAAAAACTCTTGCTTTTTTAGGAAGAATTTATGAAGTAGGCGAAAAAGGCGATATACCTTTTAATGGAGAATCCCGCAATGTATTGTTAAGATCATTAGAATATATGCGCGAAAAAGACCACGCAGATCAATTTATCTTAGGACCTGAATTTGAATACTATGTATTCGATGAAGTCTATTACTGGAATCAAAACCACAATACAGGTTTTAATGTCTATTCTCAACAGGCAAAATGGGACCGTGATAATTATGACGGCTTTAAAGTTGATCCTAAAAAAGGCTACCATGTTGATGCCCCTCATGATAGAGATAAAGACCTAAGAGCTGCTATTTCATCTGCCCTTGAAAATCTCGGAATTAAAGTTAAATACCACCATCACGAAGTGGGTGCACCTGGCCAACATGAAATTGAAACCGAAAGAGTACCAGCTGAAAAAATGGCTGATGATACCATGAAAATTAAGTACTTTATTAAAAACATGGCCGTACAGTGGGGAAAAACTGCTACCTTTATGCCCAAACCTTTTTACGGGGAAGCTGGCAATGGTTTCCATGTTCATATGCAGCTTTTAAAAGAAAATGAAACAATCTTTAGTAGTGAAGAAAGTAAATATGCTGGCCTATCACAAAAAGCCTTACACTTTATGGGAGGAGTTTTAAAACATACACCGGCTTTAATGGGTTTAGCTGCTCCTTCTACTAACTCCTACCGCAGACTAGTTAATGGTTATGAAGCACCGGTAGCGATCTGTTTTTCTAAAGCAAACCGCTCTGCTGTAATTAGAATACCTGGTTATGCCACAGATCCAGCTGATAGAAGATTTGAATTTAGACCAGGTGATGCCTCTGGTAATTCCTATTTAACCTATGCCGCTTTACTTATGGCTGGTTTAGATGGGATTGAAAATGAAATTGATCCCATTGAAGAAGGCTATGGGCCAATTGATAAAAATATTTATGATTTAACTGAAGAAGAAAAAAATAATTTAGAATTTTTACCAAAGGATTTAGAAGAAGCTATAGAATGCCTCGAAAATGAACATGAATTTTTACTTAAAGGAAATGTCTTTTCTAAAGAATTAATTGATTCCTGGTTAGAAAGCAAAAAACACGAGTGTCAATATATTTACAACCGACCAACTCCCGATGAATACAAATTATATTTTGATGTGTAAAGTAAACAAGGGTTCCGAAATCATCTTTCGGAACCCTTGTTATATCAATTAAATACTTTATTTTACATAGTCAGGAACATAAACTTTCTCTTCAAAAGGTAATGAACTAAATTCAACTTCTGGTCCATTTACCCTAACAATTCTATCCTCATCAAAATGTTTTAAAAACTTATCGACACCTTTAATCGGTAGATCTAAGATGCCAGTCTTATAATGCATGGGAAAAACTACTTCTGGATTAATTTGCTTTACTATCTCATAAGCCTGATTGGCATCAATTGTAAAATGACCTCCAACTGGTATTAATAATACATCAATATCTTTTAATTTTTCTTTTTGGTCATCATTTAAGGGATGGCCTAAATCACCTAGGTGAGCTAACTTAATATCATCAAATGAATAGATAAATATTATATTTTCGCCTCTTTCATTGCCTTCTTTCTCATCATGAAAACTTGAGATCCCCTTAATTTTTAGCTTATTATCACTATAGCCGGCTGTATCTCTCACTATAGAAGGACTACCTGGTACTAAATCAACCGCATTATGGTCAAAATGATCATGGCTTACCGTTACAATATCTGCTTTATCATTTACGGTTTGATATGGCAAGTCTTTATTATAGGGGTCAATTACAATCTTTGTTCCTTCTGAGGTTGTAATCGTAAAGGTCGCATGACCCCACCATTTTATCTTCACTTTTTATCCACCTCCTAATAGTATGAAATTTTATTTAAATAATATATTTTCCATTACATTAATTACCTTATTCAATAAAGAAATTAATATCCTCCTTATTTTCGACTCGCTTCATAAATTTGAATGAATTCTTTAATACTTACTCTACTAATTAAATCCCCAATAAAACCAATTGGTATTTCCTCTATTCTTTTAAACCTAAGACAGGACTTGCCCATATTAACTTTAATACCTGTTTCTTTATATTTTTCTTTAAGTTCTTTTTCTAATTCTTTTGATTGATAGACTGGTGTTAGATAAAGGGAATAATAATTTTTCTGGGCAGCAATCGCAGCAAACATAAGAGGCTTCTTATTATAGGTATCTGGATATCTTGTAAGCGGTACCTCATAGCTAATCATTCCCCAGTTCATTGTTTCTTGATATCCTATCGGGAGATTTTCTAATACTTTATCTCTTAATTTTTTAACAACCTTCCTTTTTTCTGGTGATAATTCTTCTAAATACTCTTTAACTGTTTCAGCCCTACTTTTAACCAACAGTTCACCTCTTTTCTATATTCTCACCATCAGCAGTTGATTCAACTGAATTATGATAATAAAAGAGACTGTACTTATCAATGATAATTTCATATGTTTATTAAAGCTAATCTTATACTTTTTATTAACCCGATAACAGTTAAATAATAATACTCCTATGATTATTAAAGGAATAACATACAGATTTATACCCAACAATTGACCAATTCTTGCTTCATCCTGTAAGAGAAGTCTATTTGGATAGATTAAACTAATTAGATATGGTATAAGGCGGTATAAAAACGGAGTTAATACTAGATAGTATAATCTTTTATAATTTAACTTTTTCATTAGATAAAATGCTAAATAGGACTGGGCAATGGTAAAGGAAATCCCGGCAAAAATAACTAAAAAATAATGAGTATTGTTATTATAGGAGCCAACCAGAGGCCTTGATCCATTAAAATCAAATCCCATAGTATAGCCTAATATAGTCCCCATTAGAAAATGACCATATTCATGGATTATCACCGTTATTAAAGAAGCTATAAATAAAAATAAGTATATTCTATATTTTTTGATTATGCTCATTCAAATCACCTGTTTCATTATTATTATATAATTCGGCATTATTTTAAAAACATTAATACATTTAGTATATTATCTTTAATTAATTATTCAAACTCATATAACCCAATCATAACTCCATCTGGATCTTCTATATTAATAAATCTACCACCCTTGATTTGAAAGGGACCAGCTTTTATTTCTATATCTTTTCTCTTTAAAAATTCAATTGTTTTATCAAGATTATCTACACCAAAACCCATTTTAATTTTTGATTCTTTTTCTTCTATTGGTTTTACCCGGCCTTCACGTTCAATAAGTTCGATGGTATTTTTATTTTGATCCTCTAAAAATACTATCTTAACTCCTTCTTCAGGCTCTATTCTTCTAGCTACTTCTAAGTTCAATATTTCAGTATAAAAATCAAAAGACTTTTCTAATTTTGAAACTTCAATAGTATTAAAAAGAAAATCCATTTGATACACCCTTTCTAATCACTTGTTATTTCTTAATTCAAGATAAAAGTATTCATCTCCTTGTCTCTTTTCTAAAACGGAGAAGTTATAGTCCTTAGCTAAATTAATAAAGGTATCCACATTTTGATTATTATCCTGCCACTTAACACCATAACCCGTATCTATGGTTTCATTATTAAACTTGACTGCAAGTCTTGCTGCATATAATAACTCTTTATGTTCCTTTTTAGGTGGAATATCTAAATCCCAGACTATAAAACTGCGGTTTGGTTTTAAAACCCTTTTTACTTCCTTAAATACCTGTCCTATGTCATTTTTTTCTAGATACATCAGTGTGAAAAAAGAAGTAACCATTTCAAATTGATTTTGAGTAAAACCCATGTCTCTGGCATCCATAATTATCTGTAAGGCATCATTTTCAGGTGCTTCTAGTAGTTCATCTTCATTAATATCAATAGCTACAACATTATCCCCATAAATTTGCCCGATAATTGCTTCTCCGCCACCACCAATATCAAGAATTCTACCTGTATTCTTTTTTACTTCAACTTCAACAACCTGCTTTTTTGTATAAAATATCTTATCCTGATCAATTTCAGCCACTCGAAAATACCTCCTCGATGTTTGATTTGTATTTGATATCCCAATTATATAGTTTAAACTTATAAAAACCTTGTTTTATGATGGGATCATTACTACATAATTCTATGGCTTCAGCATAGTTTGCTGCTTTTAATACAACCATACCGCCATCCTTATCTTCAAACCCACCTGCCATTAATAATTTTGTTTCCTGTAAATTTTCAATGTACTTCAGATGATTGTTAAAAATTTCTTTACTTATCCTTTTATCAGTTACTTTTTCATCAAGCCGCACAAAAATATTTTCTTCCAATATTATTTGCTCCTTTATGATATTTTAGATTTTTCTGTTACTTCAGCTAACTTTTTCTCAGCAAGTGAAACTAAAATAACAGAGACAATAATTAAAATACTGCCAGCAAAATGGTACCAGGCTAAAAACTCATTAAATACTAATATGCCTACTATTAAACTCGTTATAGGTTCAAAGGTACTTAAAATTGAAGAAGTAGTCGCAGTAATATATTTTAGGCCGGCCTGAAAAGACACCATGCCAAAGATATTACAAACTAATGCAACCATGACCGTACTCAAAAGTCCTTTATAATTATAGTTCAAACTCATATTACCTGTAGCCAAAGTTAGTATAAAAACAATATAGGTGTTAAATAAAGAAAGATAAAAGGTTATTACAAAACTATTTAGATCCTTGATATTACTATTAGAAACCATTAATATGTAGTAACTATAGAGAATACCAGAGATTAAGGCTAGCCAAAAACCAATCATACTTATATTCGAAAAAGATCCAAAACCCATTAGAAAGTATATCCCGGATATAGATAAGATGAGGGCAAGCACTTTTTTCTGGCCTATTTTTTCTTTATATAAAAATACAGAACTTAACATAACAAAAACAGGATAGACAAAATGGAGCGTCATCGCCAATCCGGTGGGCATGTATAAAAAGGATATGTATAAAATAACTAACATGATGGAATAGCCAAATAAGCTTACTTTAAACAAGGTCTTATATTGAGCTTTAGTTACCTTCATATCAAGGTTATAGAGTTTTATAAAGATAAATAATGCAACTGCAGCAAATAGGGAGCGATATAAGGTAAAACTATAGGGATTAAACCCATTAGCATAGGCAGTCTTAGCTAAAAATCCCTGAAATCCAAAGCCTACTGCTGCAAATATTGTTAACAAGATTCCTTTTGTTTTATTCATATTTATCCACCTTATTTATCCAAAAATAATACATAAATTATAAAATTATATTCTTGTTTTTACTATTTCAACTATTAAAGATTGAATTTATTTAATTATCCCTTTTAATATTAACCTACCAATTAAAGCTAAAAATATGCTAGTTAATATCCTTAATAGATAATATTTTACAAACTTTTTTTTCTTTCCATTCTTTGAATCTTGCTAAAGATTTATATGTAATAAACTGAACTCCCAAACAACAATCCATTTAAAAACAGTCAATATTATTAATTAAACTTAATTGTTTTTTAAAATATTTAAATAAATATATGTCCGGCATTTTTATTGTTTGCCAATACTGATAATCAAAACTTTCATCAAAATAGTTTAAGATTACTCCCAGCCAGGTCCCATGACCAGCCACTATGATATTTCCTGCCTCATGGTTATTTACAATCTTGTTTAATGCTTTTAAACCTCTTTCTTGTACTTCTTTTAAAGATTCTCCACCGGGTAAAGAATATTCAAAATCATTCCATTGATTATTTGCATATTCAAAAAAATCATCTATGTAATGGTCAGCCACTTTTCTTTCCTTTAAGTTATCCATTAATTCAATACTTAATTCTTTATCCTTGGCAATATATTTTATGGTATCAATTGCCCTGAAGTATGGACTTGCATATATCTTATCAATGTTTATATCTTTAAATATATCTACTAACTCTTTCGCATCTTCTATTCCTCTGGCTGAAAGAGGTCTATTAAAGTCTTCATCTTCAGCTCTATAAATTGTTTCGGCGTGTCTTATAAAATACAAGTTCAAATTCAATTATCTTCCCCTTCTCTATATATTATAATATTATCTTTAATGTATTGTAGTGCTTTCACTTCCCGCAATGCCCAAAGGGGAGTTTCACTATAACTTTCCATAATTTCTATATTATTTGCAATTGCTTCATTAATATCTACCCACCTTGTTTCTAATTCCAACTCCAACTCATAATCTTCTAAATCTAAATAACCTAATTTTTCTTTAATATCAGTTAGATAATAATATGAGGTCATTTTAAAGATATCATAGCCTTCCATAGGAGCCGTATTATATTCAATAATTTTTCCCAGGGGATTAATATCTATCGAAATTATTAGTCCGCATTCTTCCATTATTTCTCTTTTTAAGGCCTGAAAACGGGTTTCACCTTTTTCTACTCCCCCACCGGGGAAAGCATAATCACCGTATTTTTGAGAATAAAGCATCAGAAGTTTATTGTCTTTTAATATAACTCCCCGCACTGCTTCCCTTGTAAATGTTTTTTGGGAAAGATCTAAATTATCTCTCTTATATATGATTTTATCCAACTGCATCCATCTTCCTCCATTTAACACTTTTTATACTTTTTTAAATTCAATTGTTTTTTCACTGTTACGCTCTAAATTTAATGGCAAATTTTCTGTCATTTCCATTATACACTGCTTTTTTAAAGTATGATCTTTAAAAGATAGGTTTCCTCCCACTTTTAACATACCGGAGATGCTCTTGACAGTTACCCTCATATCATTTATATCATGTAGAGTATCATACAGAATAACTACATCTATACTCTCTTTATCAATCTTTTTGATATTATGACCGTCAATATATTCTATATTTTCTAAATTACTAATTTTAGCTTTCTTCTTAACTTTCTCAAAAGCTATAGGATTAATATCAACTGCAAATACCTGACCCTCATTTCCTACCATTTGAGCCAAAGGGATTGTAAAGCGGCCGGGGCCACAACCATAATCGACCACATGATCACCAGGCTGAATATTAGTTTGTTTTAATATCTCATCCGGAGGAGAAAATATTGACTTAATCTTATATTCAGCCACCATTAAATTAAAACTAATTTTATCTATCAAACCAACTTCTTTCATTTTTTTCCACTCCTTTAAAATAATCCGTTATAAATGAAAACAAGGAGTTATCAGTTGGAGAATATTTTTTAAACAATAATATTTTAACATTTAATTCAAATATTTTTACTTATTCTCTTTTGTAATTTGACTCCTATATTGATTATAGCCATATATAGATTAGACAAGATTGCATAAGAAAGCATACTTCCCAAAACCTTCATATTACTTAAATTAGAAAGTCCAATCACTAATACTATTAATGTTACGGTCCAGATTAATAGTTGGGCAAAGGAAATTATTTTTCTTTGTAATTCATGTTTAAAAATAAAATAACTAATTAAAAGTGCTAAAACTACTGTGATTAATGCCCAGAAATTATAAAACATAGTTAAATCTCTCCTTGCTGTGTATAGTTTTTTAATTAAATTGTAGATAATTCCTCTTAATTACTTTTATTCTCTATTTTCAAATCTTTTCCTTTTATTAATTATCATGATTATCGGATTTTTTTTATATAAGATGAGGGTTATTGCAAAGATACTTTAAAATCTTTACAATAACCCTTTTAGAGTTAATCCAATTCATTTAATTCTTTTGATCTTAAGGCAGCTTCTTTAACTGCATCTATTAAAATACCTCTTACTCCATGTTTTTCTAATACTTCAATACCTCTAATCGAAGTTCCGCCCGGTGAAGTTACCATATCTTTTAAAACACCGGGATGGTTTTCAGTTTCTAAAACCATTTTGGCAGACCCCAACATGGTTTGGGCAGTTAATTTTAAAGCCATTTCTCTTGAGATACCGGTTAGAACTCCACCATCGGCTAAAGCTTCAATCATTATATAGATAAAGGCAGGTCCGCTGCCGCTTAAACCGGTTATTGCATCCATTAAGTTTTCTTTAACTTCTACAACTTCACCGACTCCTTCAAATATCTCATGTACTAACTTAATATCAGGGTCAGTTGCATTACGCCCGGGTGCAATAGCAGATATACCAGATTTAACCAATACAGGTGTATTAGGCATAACTCTAATCGTCCTTACATCTAAAGGAAGTTTTTCTTTTAAATGTGAGTTGCTTATCCCAGCTGCAATAGAAATAATTAGTTTGCCTTTCACCGCTTCACTTATTTCTTCTAATACATTATCTATTACCTGTGGTTTAATAGCCATCAGGACTGCATCGGCATTTTTTACTCCATATACATTATCATTTGTGGTTTCTATACCACCATAGTCTTCATTATTTTTAGTTTCTTTAGCTTTTATGTCACTGCCAATAAGCTCATCTGCTTCATAAAGTCCTGAATTTAATATGCCCTGCACTAAGGCTGTTCCAATTTTACCGAGTCCGATTATACATAATTTCATATTTACCACTACTCCCTTATTTGTCCTTTGCCATAGATAACATATTTAGTTGAGGTTAATTCATTTAAACCCATAGGGCCTCTGGCATGCATCTTTTGAGTACTAATACCAATTTCGGCTCCTAGTCCAAATTGATTTCCATCCGTAAAGCGGGTCGAAGCATTTACATAAACAGCGGCGGCATCAACCTCATTTAAAAACTGCTGGGCATTTGTGTAGTTTTCAGTAATAATTGCTTCGGAATGTTTTGTACCATATTTATTTATATGTTCTACTGCATGATCTACACTATCAACAACTTTTAGGGATATAATATAGTCTAAATACTCTTTACCCCAGTCACTTTCCTCAGCTTTTTTAATACTATTTTCAATCTTAACAGCTGTTTCATCTCCTCTGATTTCAACATCATATTCAGAAAGTACTTTAGCAATACGTGGTATGAAATCCTGGGCTACTTCACGGTGTATTAACAAACTTTCCGCTGCATTACAAACCGCTGGACGGCTGGTCTTAGCATTGACGACAATCTCAGCTGCCTTTTTGATATCAGCTGTTTGGTCGACAAAAATATGGCAGTTACCTACTCCAGTTTGAATAACCGGTATCTTAGATTCATTGAGAACTCTATTGATTAACTCTGCCCCACCACGAGGAATTAATAAATCGAGGTGTTCATTTAAAGTCAGCAGTTCTTTGACTGCTTCACGGTCAGTAGTCTGAATCAACTGGACAGTACCGGCTGGCATCCCAGCTTTTTGCACATTTCCCTGTATGATTTCAGTTAATATTTTATTAGAATTAAAAGCATTTGATCCACCTCTTAATATTACTGTATTACCGGATTTAAGACATAAAGCAGCTGCATCAACTGTTACATTAGGCCTTGCTTCATAGATAATTCCTATTACACCTAAAGGTACTCTCATTTTGCCTATTTGTAAACCATTCGGCCTCTTCTTCATTTCTAATATATCACCAATGGGATCATCTAGTTCTGCCACCTCTTTTAAACCATCGGCCATACCTTTTATCCTGTTTTCATCTAAAGCTAAACGATCTAAAAAAGCTCTTGATAAGTCTTGATCTCTTGTTTTTTCCATATCTTTTTCATTTGCTTGCAGTATTTCAGATTGTCTATTTATTAATCCTTCCGCTATATTATATAAAGCTTTATTTTTAACCTCACTGGTAATAGTTGCTGTTTGTAAAGATGCTTCTTTGGCTAATTTAGCCTGACTGATAACTTCTTCTCTAATACTCATAATCTTCTCCTCCTTTTATTTGCTTGAAACTTCTCTTTTACACTGATTTTCATTTGGTAAAAAAGTAGTACCAATCTTATACTCTTTGCCTTCTTTAACCATCTCAATGATCTTACTAATTACATTATCACGATAGGCAGGTCCGATAACCATTGTTATTTTTGAATCATTAGCTATTTTAGCAGCTTCAAGTTTTGTTTTCATTCCGCCCGTTCCGACAATACTCCCTTCACTACCAGCCTTCTCTTCAATATCTGGTGTGATGTTTTCTACCTTATTGATCAGCTCTAAATCATCTTCAGTATCACAGGGAATCTTATTATATAGTCCCTCCACATCAGTTAATAAGATTAATAGATCTGCTTTGGTTAATCGGCTGACCCGGGCTGATAGAGTATCATTATCACCAAACCTGATCTCATCAGTGGCAACTGTATCATTTTCATTAATAATTGGTATTATGTCATTTTTAATTAATACTTCCAATGTATTGTATATGTTTTCAGCTCTTTCTTTTTCCTTTAAATCACTGGAGGTCAAAAGAACTTGACCGCCCAATTCTCCATACTGTCTTAATATTTTGTTATATAGAGAGATTAATAATCCCTGGCCAACAGCTGCCATTCCCTGTTTTTCTGCCATACTGCAGGGCAAGTTAAGCTTTAACTCTCCGATACCAGCTCCTATTGCACCTGAAGAAACCAACAATACTTCTTTACCCCTGTTTTTTAAATCTACCAACTGCCTTAAATATTTTTCAATAGCGGTATAGTTTAATTTCCCGTTTTCATGGGTTAAACAGCTGGTGCCGATCTTAACCACTACTCGTTTGAACTCATTTTCTTGCACAATACTCACTCCTCATGAATAATATTTTAAAATTTCTTAAAGCACTAAAAAAACCTCATTCCTTTAGTAGGAACGAGGTTGAATTCGCGGTACCATCCTTGTTGACTTTTTGTAGTCCACTTAATTGCAGTTACAAAAGTATTAGTTACTTCTATAACCTGTCATGATAACGGATGACTGCCGGCAAAGCTTACTAATTTCAGCTTCCAACTCCCAGGCGGGTTTCATTAAAATAGATATTATCGGGCTTCCACCATCCCCGACTCTCTTTTAAAAATATCACTTTAATTACTATTCCTGTTCACTGTCAATAAACTATATTTTATTTTGATTACTTATAATAATACATAATGAATATAAATATGTCAAGTAATTTGGTAATGTTTTCTAAAAAAGTTTGTCTTAATTAACCTAGTTGATATATTAAGTAATATTTTTCGGATTTATTTGAAATAAATTTATTTAAAAATATTTTCAAAGCTTTTTTGATTAATATCAACAAATGTAATAAAATGGTATATATTGAAATTTTTATTTTATAAAAAGAGGAGTTGTGATTATGAGTAAAGAAAAAAGATTTGAACTTAAATCTTCCCAAGGAATTACACCTAATACATATCAAATTATCGTGGACAAAAAAACTGGTGTAAATTATCTTTATATTCGTGGTGGTGGACTTAGTGTATTAGTTGATGCAGAAGGGAGACCTATTGTTACAAACAATGATTAATAGCTTATAATATTAATTTAGGGAACTCTTAATTGAGTTCCCTTTTTAATATTAGGCTAAATCATAAATTATTCCGTAACTTATATTATTTAAATAATGCTCTATTAATATCTTCTATATGTTCTGGCCCAGTACCACAACAGCCTCCTACAATATTTGCACCAGCCTCTATACATGCTAAGATACCAGCTGTGAATTGGGTGGGCGGCATATCATAGACCGTTTCTTCACCTTTTAACTTAGGTTGACCAGCATTAGGTTCAACCATTATGGGTAGGTCTGTTTTTCCCCGCATCATCTTAACTATTTCAGACATCTGTTGGGGACTTAAAGAACCACAGTTTGTACCTATTACATCTGCCTTTTCTTCACTTAACTTTCCAACTACCTCTTTAACTGTATTGCCCATTACAGTTCTACCAACATTTTCAACTCTATCAAATGAAATTGAAACAATAACCGGTAAATTTGAAACCTCTTTACAGGCTTTTAAAGCACAAACTGCTTCTCTTAAATCAACCATAGTTTCTATTATAAAGGCATCTACTCCACTTTCATCTAAAATTTTTGCTTTCTCTTTATATACTTCAATAAACTCAGTTTCTTCATGCGTTCCATAGGGTTTTAAAAGCTTGCCGGTCGAACTGATATCCCCTAATACAAAAATATCCTCACCGGCTGCTTTTTTAGCAATCTCTACCCCTTTTTTGTTAACCAATTCTAGATTAAGGTCAACTCCTTTGCTTTCTAAATAAAGACTGTTCATAGAAAAGGTATTAGTTATTATGGCACTACTACCGGCTTTTATATAACTTTGATGTATCTCTTTTACAATCTCTTTGTTTTCTAGATTGTTTTTAAAGTTACCCATTACATCTCTTTTTTTAAGTTCAGTACCCATCGCTCCATCTAAGAGAGTAACCTTATTACTTTTTATGTATTCTAATAAATCCATTTTATTACCACCTTCTTTTATGTAATTAAAATTTTACTATGATTTTTGTTCCGGCTCCTAATTCAGATTCAACTTCAAATCTACCACCAATCTGCTTACTTCTTAATTCCATATTATTAAGCCCATTTCCTCTTTTGATCTTATCATTCTTAAATCCTTTCCCATTGTCCTCAATGGTTAATTTTACTTTATCATTATTTCTTACCTTTAACTTTTTTAATTTTAAAACAACCTGCTTAGCTTCAGCATGTTTTTGGATATTAGCAAGTGCTTCCTGGACAATTCTATAAATAGAATATTCCTGTTCAGGACTCAATTCATTTATATCATCTATATCCTTTTTAACGGCTATCTCCTGTCTTGCTTCAAATAATTCTAAATGAGTAAATAAGGCATCTTTTAAACTGTTTTTTTCTAAAGCAGCTGGTTTTAATTCTTTTATCATATACTTTAACTCTTCCGAGGTGTTTTCAACCGTTTTTTCAAGATGGTTCAATATTTTAAATACCTTCTCATCTTCTATTTCTAAATTATTCATTTGGTTTTTTAAAGAACTTAAGCCATAGGATAATCCATGTATATCCTGTGAAATTGAATCATGCAGCTCCCGCGCCATCTTGTTTCGTTCCTTTGATACCAAGAGATTTTTGGTAGCTTCCTTTAACATTATATCCTTGGCTGCTAAATCCTCTAAGTATTTATTTTCAAGTTCTAATATGGCCATCTTCTGTTCTACTTTCCAATTATAATATTCTAAAGCGGCAATCACAATGGCAAAAATAACTCCAAAGATAATTCCCCAGATCATATTACTTCTTAAAGTATTAAAAAAATTAGTAATACTATTTTGGCTAAAAACAACCACTGTTAAGGTTATGGTTAAGGTGATTACCACTGAAAATATGATGGTCTTTCTTATTAATGCATTTTCTAACCCTTTTTTTAAAAAATATCTTTCTAAAAAAGTAGCAAATAAACCTGCTAATCCAGAGATTACAGCACATAATATTGGTATAATATAGAGGTCAAGGCCAGTATAGTCGCCCGTTATTAAGGTAACGATTAAAAATACGATACCAAATAATAATCCAAATAAGGTACTTACTTTCAGATTCTGTATGTAACTGGTCTGTCTTTGTTCTGTAATATTATTTATATCTTTTTTAGACTTGTTAAAGTTATTAATCCTCTACACCCCCCTATATTATTCCCTTTCTGATTGCAAATACAGCAGCTTGAGTCCGGCTGTCTACTTCTAGTTTGGCTAATATATTCGAAACATGTGTTTTGACCGTTTTAATACTAACTACTAGTTCATCAGCAATTTCCTGATTAGATAGTCCGCGGCCCAAAAGTGCTAATACTTCTAGCTCTCTATCGGTTAAAGGTTCTATCAATTCTTCCTTTTCTGTTTCACTACTTTTTTGGTTAACTCTTTTTAAAAGCTGTTCAGCAACCTCAGCTCCATAATATACTCCACCTGTATAAACCGCTTTAATTGCGGCAATTAGTTCATCTGGTTTAGAATCTTTCATTACATAACCATCTGCTCCTGCTTTTAAAGCTTCATAAACTTTATTCCAGCTGTTAAAGCTGGTTAAAATCAAAACTTTAATAGAGGGATAATTATTTTTAATCTTTTCAGTTGCCTCAATACCATCCATTTCGGGCATCTGTAGGTCCATTAATATTACATCAAAATCATTATCTTCATTTATTTTATCAAGGGCCAGCTGACCATTATCTGCTTCAGCTTTTATAATTATTTCGGCTGTATCATCTAAAAAGAGACTAATTCCCTGTCGGAAAAATGGATGGTCATCTGCTATTAACAGTTTAATCTTATCATTAGACATATTATCTCTCCTATTTAAAAGCTTTTATCTTATTATATCAACTTTACCATATATTTTCACTTTTTGTCTTCAATACCGTTAACTTAAGCTGCCTTTTTTATAGTTTCTCTCTTTTTATAACTTCTTTTTTCCCATTTAACAAAAAACCAGGAAAATACCAGCATTTGTATAGTAACTTCGGGAGTACCTATAAAATGTTCTGCTAATGTAGCCTTAGTATAAATTAAACCCTCAATTGAACCTAAAGTGGCCTCCACAGAACCTAAATAGGTAAGCCCCCACAAAACACCAAATAATACTAACCAGCCTCTCTTATGATTTACAATCACTTCATAAAAGGGATAGAGTATTAAAGCAAAGAAAGCACCTCTTATGACCTGTAAAAATGGGGCGGCCTGCATAATCGGAGAATTTACCGACTTAAAGTGGGCATAAAACTGGGAAGTTTCAAAAACCTCCGCATAATTGAATACATTCATAAAGATAACACCCGCTGCAGTATATGTAATTACATGTAAAAGAGTAAACCTACCAACATAACCAAATAATTTCTTTTTCATTTTTATCAATCTCTCCTTTGTTTTTTATTCTATTATTATAATATCAATATATTTTAATGATTTAATCGGACAGAAGTATTGATTAAATTAAAAAAAGACTGATATAGTCTCAGACTTTAGTTGGAGAGATTAATTATTAGTTTTACTTAAAAAATGAATATATAAAAGTTAATAGATATGGAAAAACTGCATGCCGGCTTGTTCTATTAGGCATGCAGTTTCTTTATTTTTTTATTAAATTTCTAAATTATTCAAGTGAAAAATTATTAAAAAACCAATCAACGGTTAATTCAACCACAATGTGGTATTGATCTCTAATACCATGGGCTGCGTCTTCTACTACTTTCAATTTAGAATCATTCGGTAATATTCTTAATGCTTTTTTTGATCTTTCTAATAATTGTTTTTCTTCTTCTCCCCGGTCTCCGTGGATAATTAAGACCGGGCATTTTACATCCTCTAATAATTTTTCTTGATTTATTTCAGAAAAGGCCTCCAACATTTCTTGACTTACCTTTCTTATTCCAACTTCCTCACTGCCTATAGTAAGGTAACCTTGTTTTTTTAGTTCATCCATTTTTTCTTGAGAATAAAATTTCTCCCAGTCATAGTTCATACTATCTGTAATTGGTCCACTTAGCACCATTGTAGTAATATCTGAACTATATGCTTTCAGACAGACTAGACCACCTAGACTATTGCCAAAAAGAGCTATATTGTTATAGCCTTTTTCTTTGACAAATTCTATAGCTGACAATAAATCCTTAACTTCTTTATCTAATTCTATTATATCATCATCACTTTCCCCACAACCACTGAAATCAAACTTTAATACATTATAGTTAATTTCATTTAATCTTTCCGCTACTTGTTCAAAACGACCCTGGGAAGATCTATCATTCATAAACCCGTGTGCCATAATTACGATATGATCTGAATTGGCTTGATATAAATCACCAACTAAAGTTAAGCCTCGCTTATTTTTGAATTCAACTTTTACCATATTTTGAATACTCCTTATTATATCCTTTATCAAAAAATTATATATTATCTAATCAATTGTTTCAATATTTTTCAATGAAATATAGGACATGATAATACAGCCGATAGCAATTGGAACCCAAATAACTAGTTCAACTAAACTTTGAGTTGCTCCATTAATATAGGAAACCACAGAGGCTGAAGATAGAGCAGTCATATAGATAAAGCCTTTAAAGTTCCAAACTACTGCTAATACATAGCCCCAGGCCTGCTTTTTTATTAAGGAAATACCGCCGAGTAAAGCAACTGGAACCACAAATGATAAATCCAAAGCAGCTATCACATTTGTCGGATGAGCCACATTTGTCACAATAGCCGGTACCTGATCAGTGAAAACATAGCTTAAAGATAAACCAATATGAAATACCCCTAAAAACACTCCTACCAAAATCATATATCCGCCGATTAGCTTTATTGGAGTACTTTCTTTATAGCTCTCTTTTACTTCTTCTATTTTAATTTTCCGAACTAATAATAGGATACCGTAAAAAGAAAGAGCAAAAATTGCCACATATATTAAGTACATATCATTTAAGGCAGCACTAAAAAGATAGAAAGCATAATTGTACATAAAATAAAACAGCATAGCAAAAACTAATAATAAACCAAATAAGGTCTTCTTTTTATATAATATAATAGAAATTAAAAATATTGGCATCGCTAAAATAAAGGTAATTAAATCAGTTCCATACCAGGCGGACTGCACAAATAAATTATCCTGATATAAATTTTCACTGAATATACCGGTTAACGTAGCAACTATCATCAAGCCCAATATGATATATAATATATAATCCGGAATGTTAAACTGTTCATTTTCCATTTAGCTGCCTCCCTTCATAAGTTTGTTAACGCTAACTATTGAAAACACCAAAAGTACTGCAAACATTAAAACAAAGGGCCACTGTCCTAATTGAGCAAAATATCCCGAACTATTAATTACTGTATAGATTAACATCCCCTGAGCTAACAGATTCCACTTAATAGACTTTACCTTATTTTTTAATAACCGATAACCCGTTATTAAAAGTAATAGGGCAGTTAATATCTCAACTGATATATGCATAGATATCTCAATTGGAGTTATACTGAATTCAGGTACATTGCCACTCAAGATAAAAAATAACCACTGGCCGATCATTAATAAACCGACAATCATCGAATAATAAGATGGAAAAATCAATCACATGACTCCTTTCAATTTAGTATTCTATTTATACTCTAATCTTAAACCAACACCCACTTCTTTTAAATCAGATACTTCTGCTAAATGTACTTTGCTATTTAAATCGGTACAGTGACAGGCATGCAACTGCTCTAATCTTAATTTTTTGATATACTCTTTTGTCTTAATGAGTTGTTTTTGACCCGGCTCCATCAAATGAAAACCACCAATAATATCAACTACATTATCAATACCGGTTACTTTCTTTGCTTTTTCAACTATATTACAGATTCCAGCATGTGAGCAACCTGTGATAATTACTACACCATCTTCTGATAAATAAGCCAAAGCTGTGTCATCCATAATATAGTCTTCATACCCTTTAGCTATTTTATCCTGATAACCGATTGATTTTTTAGCTTCAAAGTCATTAGTTCTCTCAATTTCTCCTAAATAGACCAATTTTTCAGTAATCCAGATTGGTTTTTTGCTCTCAGTCACCTTAAAAAGTTGATTGATAACTTGCTTGGTTACATTAACCCCTATTGAAGTATTATTCCCATAATACTTATCTCTAAAACAGTCCGGATGTGCAATTATTTCAGGATAACCCTTATCAGTTTCTTTTTTAGTTTCAAAGTAATGTTTAATTAAAGGGTCTAATCCCCCAGTATGATCGATGTGTCCATGTGAAAACACTAGATAATCCACATCGTTTAGATCTAATCCCATCTGATTGGCATTATCAATAAATATATTTGAATAACCAAGATCAAATAATATGTGGGTGTCTTCTTCTTTGATATAATAAGACAGACCGGGTTCTCCCTTGAAATACTGATCTATTATTGTGTTGTTATCCACTAATACTGAAAGTTCTAACACTTTTACACCCCCTATAAAGGTTTAAATAAATTATATTTGAAGTAAGTTCCAGTAATAAAACCACCAAACTATTCCAATAGACCATAGAGTATATATGGTATAAACACCTTTCTGTAATATACTCCATCTACCTTTAAGCCAAATCCTAATATTCATAACTATTAGAATTACTGCCAAGATAGGTATTATCCAAATAAACATGAGGATATTATCAAAAGTTGGATTTTCTTGTAAGAATAGATTAGGTACATTATATATAGGATGAATATCTGATAGGATTAGACCGATCGCTATTAAGAATCCAATTACTGCTATTGTATAAATTACTGCTGTTATCTTTTCCATTATATATTTATTTCTAATATAGCTTTTAAATAGTGATTTAATTAATATAAAGCTGAATATGACTGCAAATATTGCATAACCTATAAGAAGAATTAAATTAAAGTTCAGTGTTTCATACCATTTTGCCCTTAATAAGACATTCGGAAAATTAGTATATAATTTATTAATCATACCAGCTTCATTTGCAGAGGCATATAATTTATTACCTGTTGATTGGTCATAAAATACATTTGGAGCTATTTGCTTAAGTTGATTATTTTCTCCCATAAAGTTATATATAATATTACCATCCTGAGTTAAGTTAATATTAGTTAGATTTAAGAGTTTAATAAAGGATTGATAAGTTGTAAAATTACTTCGGTTAGAATAATAAGTTCCTGTTATTTTAGTCTTATCAATAAAATCATTACCAGCTTCTGTTGGTATAATTCCTTTTTCAGCCGGATAATACCTATCCATAAAGTTTTTTATTAATGAATCTCTAGCCATAGCTGCATCTCTGCCATTATAAGAGACAAACAAACCTAAATCTAATTCAGGAATTAAGTATATACCGCTGTGGAATAAAAAGGTATCTCCCCCGTGGGAAATAAACCTGTAACCATTATAGTTCATCTCAATAAATCCATGGGCCATACCTGAAAAATCATCATAATGTGTAAAGCTCTGGCTGTTCATTTGGCGGGCAGTTTGCGATTCTAATATTCTATTACCACCAAAAAAACCATTGTTTAGATGTGCTAACATAAAGTTAGACATATCAGAGGCTGTACTACTTAAAGAACCAGCTGGATAAGGTTGGATATATTCATATTCATCCTTTTTATAATCTCCCTTTATATTAGCATATCCATAGGATAATTCTCCCTCAATATTTTCGGGAACAGGCTGTCTTAAAGTACTTTTATTCATATTTAAAGGATCAAAAATATTTTTTTCTACATATTCATAAAAAGGTAGCCCGGATACTCTTTCAACTATATAGGCTGCTAAAGCTGATCCATAATTAGAATAAGCCATCTGCTGGCCAGCAGGAAAAACGCGGGCTGGTAGATGTGATTTTAAATAATCACCTAGGGGATGAACATCTTCTTTAGTTAATACAAATAACTGTTCTAATGTTTCCTCAAAACCTGCATTATGGTTCATTAAATTAAGCATTGTAATTGGCTTTACATTTTCATCTTCTACTCCTATAACCTTATTAGGTATTTTAAAATCTAAATAAGTATTGACATCTTCCTTTAAATCAATCTCTCCCGCTTCAACTAACTGCATTACAGCTGTCCAGATAAATAATTTAGTACCAGACCCCGGTCTGAATAAAGTGGTTTCTGGGTTAACTCTTTTTTCATTCTCTAAATCATAGTATCCATAACCTTGTTCTAAAATTACTTCACCATCTTTTACTAGAGAAAGTGTTACACCAGGTACTTTATATTCTTCCATCTGAGAATGGATAAAACCCTCGAAAAAAGCCCTAACAGATTCTATATTGTCTAAATCCTGAGCATCTATGGGGGCAGATTTAAGGAAAGGGGTCAATATTAAGATAAAAAGTAATGTATAAATCCAAAGTTTCTTCTTTTTCAATTCTTCCATCTCCTTGTTTTACAATTTTAAATTTTTCTTTTTTTGAAAAGTTAAGCTTTTATACCCAAAAATAGTTAAAACAACTATCGTTATTAAAAATATTAAAGCCATGAATATAGGTGGGCCCATTCTTAATTCAAATACCGGGAAAATTACATAAGTAGATAAATTAAGAGTTGTATGAAATATTAAAACAGAAAAAATACTTCCGCCTGTATTTTGAAATATCCATGTGAAAAGTATAGAAACAAAAACCATTAAAACCAAAGAACTCATTATATATGAAACTGCAGCCTGATATTGAAGGCCTGCCTGAGAAATAAAGTTTAATGGTAGATGCCATATACTCCAAATTACACCTAATATGATACTAGCTATTAAAGCATTATATTTTTTTAATAACCGGGGTAAAGCATAACCTCTCCAACCAAATTCCTCCTGTAAAGGACCACCTAACATTAATATATAAAAGAAATTTCCTATTATCTTCAGGGGATCATTTACAATGTTTAGATTAAAAACATTTTCTCCTAAACTACTTGCAATTAAAACTGCCAGATAGGCTGTTAAGGGCATGAGCAATAAAATAGGTAAATACCATATTTTATTAAAATGAAAATTTATACCTTTTTTAAAAAGTTGGGTTAATCCTTTTTTATCATCTTTTAAATATGTGAGAAATAATGCGGCAACTAGAGGTCCAAAAGGAGCTACATATAGATTGATTTCCCAGATTATTTCAGCAAACCAGAATAACCAAGACCATCCAAGTGTTATGAACACAAACATAATTAATTCTTTCTTAACTTTGGATTTTTTCATGATAAACTCCTTATCAATACTCTCAACTAATTATCAATAATTTATTAATCATTTTTTTAATCAATACTTTTCATTTACATTATAGGATATATCGGTAATTTCCATATCATAATATTCAAAATCACCTGACTCTAATCTCCAAATTGCTTTAGCTTGAGTTGGAATTTTAATCCCGGAAAATTCCTGATAGTTCCAAACCGGGGCATAATAATTTTCTAATCTATAACCTTCATCACTATTATAATATCGTTCACATTCAAAACTTACTACTTTACCTGATTCTGCAAAGTTAAATACAGCATAAGCAGATGTTCCTTTGTAACTCATAGTAGCCTTGGCGGTATTAGCATCTATTTCTTCCCATTCTATATATTCACTTAAAGCTGCTGTCGGGAACCAAACTATTTCTCCTAAATATCTGGTCAAAGTCCCCTGATCCATTTCTTTGCCGACTGCATCTACAACCGGAAAAATGGATAGCACTTTAATTAACATCTTGCCCTTACCGTTATAATATTTATCTTCACCAGCGAAATATATCATCGGCATCATATTTACCCTTGCTTTCCAAACAAAACTAGGTTCAACAGTATTAAAATACTGCTCAGCTTTTGTATCCATTCCACTTTGACCGGGTTTTGTACGCATGGAACCAGTTTGTTTTAGGCCTACTGTTTTTATTTTTTCTTTGCCAACAATCTGACTGAACTTAAGCCATCTACTGACCGGTTCAGGCAAATCCTCTAAATCTTCTTCTGTTATCTTTTCAACCTGTTCAAGCTTAACCTCTGCTAAAATATTATCAATATCTTGGTCAACTTTTTTATTAAAAGTAACCTGACCAAATTGTGATATTAAATATACTAATACAAATAAAACAACTACAAGTCCAAAACTCCAGTAAAAAAACTTCATTTTTTCACCTCAAAATTAAATTATTCTATTGTCTATTTAAGACCGATATTGCCGAACCAATGGCAGTAGAAAAGGTCGCATGTTCAGGGAAATGAAAGTTAAGGTCATATGCCTTATTATCCCTTAACGCCTTTAATATGGTTATACCTTCCTCAATTTGGGCCAATTTACCGGTAAATACTATATCTTTATTACCAGACATCTGAGCACCAAATACAGCTAACATACCAATAGTCTGATATATTAAATTTAATATACCTTTAGCATAATCCTCTTCACTAGCTATCTTATGAATATTACCGAGATTAGAAGCAGTTACAGATTGGTTTAAATTACCTACTTTTTCATTAGAAATATCACCGATAGTTAAATCTACTTTATGGAGATTACCATGTTTGGCTAATTCTATAATTTCCTCAAAATCAATAATATTTAAAATGCCTTTTCCTAAACCCAGTAAGGTACCTCCTCCTATACCAGTACCACCAATATGTTCAATATTGTTCCCATCTACATTAACCATAGCTGTACCAGTTCCCAAACTAACGACTAAGGTCTTATTTATACCAGAGAGAAAGGACCCACCTAAACCAATTGCTTCAAATTCATCAACTTTAATAGTTTTGATTCCAAATATGGTAGAGTCAATATATGAAGAACCTACCCCTGTAATCGCAATTCGGTCAATATCATCAATATTTAATTTATTTTTAGTTAACATCTTTCCTAAAGCACCATAAGCAGAAGTTGTGGGATCACTTGCTTCTACTGTGAAAAGGTCAAAAATTTCATTATTATCGATACCTACGATATCTGTAGTCGAACCCCCAATATCAATTCCTAAAATCATTTCTAAACACCTCATTAAAATTTAATGATATTATGATCATTGATGTAAATATATTATATTTAAGATTAAAAAAATTATAATCGGCCGGCTGTCCAGTTGATAGCTTCTATTAACATCTTTAAACTATGTTTCTCAAATAGATGTTCCGGTGAATGAGCCAACGAAGTATAAAAAATTCTGCCATCCCCAAATTTTTTTGTCCAACTTATCGGCATCTTGACATCACCAAAATCTGCTTCTGCAAGTATATTATTCCTGGGATCAAACTGAAGATAGTACTTTTCACTGATAATTTCAAAGTCTTCAAGATATTCAGTTATTGGATGACTTTGATTAACTATCTTCACTTGAAAGTTTTCTTCCTCACTGTCTTTAATATAGTTTCCACCTATTAAGTGGTAATAGTAATCATCGATAAACCACTTGATTGCCCCATGAAAGGCTGCTAAGCCAACTCCCTCTCTAATAGCATCCATAAGTGGTTTTAAATAAATTGAACTTTTGATACCAACAGACCAAATCGGAATTATTACATCATAATTGTTTAAATCTTCATTAATCAAAACAGCTAAATTATTGGTTAATTTAACTTCATACTCATTTTTAATCAGTTCTTCTTTTAAAATATTACCAGTAAGTTTGGGTTTATGACCCTGCCAACCACCCCAAATAATTAAAGCTTTTTCCATATATCCACCTACTTAATTTAAAATATATTATATAATTTACTGATATTACTATTTTTTAAATTCTCTATATATGTTTAAAAACCTTTTAAACTTTTTAGAGAACTTCTTTTAATATATTTTTTAAATTATTTTTACTTTTCTTTTTATTATAATGGGAATTATTTAAGGTATATTTATCCATATCTAATTTTTTAATTAAGTCACTTTGGATGTCTCCGATTTCTTTCATACCAGCTAAAGTTCCTGCTAATCCTTCTAAGTTGCGGCTTTTACCAAATGCTCTATTAGTATAATACTCTATGAAAAAATCAAGCCACCATTCAGGTCTTTCCTCTATTACTTTATTAAAGCTTTTTTCAATATTATCCTGATTAAGGTAGATAAGAACAGGGTTTAATTTTTTAATAATTTCTAAAAGTTCATATACATATTCAAAAGCTACTTCTCTATCAGTATTATCTCGAATTATACTGACAGTGATAGGATTTTGAACAAATACACATTCAAAAATATATATCTTTTCTTGTTCTTTAGCATTTTTTACAAACCGTTTCCAATTATTTAAAATTAATTCTTTATTCAACTCTAAAGGTATTTCATATATATCATTTTTTACAATCTGTTTAAATAAATCTTCAGGAAATTCATTTTCCCACTTCTTTAACTTTTTATGGTATGCAATAAAGTAACCTTCTTCTTTTTTTTCAGTAATCCTTTTAATGAAGTCCTCATAAGATTTGTTATTTTTAATTAATTTTTTATACTCAGTTTCAGTTAAGTAGGCAACACGGTCATAATCAGCCGGATGATCTAAATTACCTTCTAGAAAAAGTTCATTATCTAGACCCAGTTCATCAAGAATTTCTTTTGTGATTTTAGCAGTAGTAGATTTCCCGGTACTGGGTAAACCTTCTATTAAAATTAATTTTGTCTTCAATTTTTACACCTACTTTTATGATTAATTAATTGTAAAAAGCGCCATCTGAATTAATTGTTTCTCCAGTAATCTAGGCTGCTTTTTTAGAAACAAGAAAACTAATTAAATTGGCTGCATCTTCCGGTAGACCAATTCTTTTAAAAGGAAACTCATTTTTAAGTTCCCGCTTGGTTTGTTGATCCATCCAGCACGTATCTGTAGGTCCGGGGTTAACTGTATTTACAGTTATACCCTGGGCTAGTTTTCTACATACAGCTGCTCCAATACCATTTAGACGGCTTGCTCCCGTTACCAGTGCTACTTTGTTTTTTTGTACTCTTACTCATTTTTTCACCTTGCTTTTTATTATTTATACTTATACCAAAGTTTCTTATCTTTCTTATGATAAGTATATCCCGCTTTATTTAAAACTTTTATGGATCCCTTATTATTTTGAGCAACTATGCCCCAAATATTATCAATATCAATATTCTTTAAAGCCCAGTTACTAAAAGTATTGACAGCTTCTGTAGCATAACCAAAACCTTGATATTTTTCACCTACTGCATAACCAATCTCAATCACATCTTGATAAGGGCTCAACCCTATATGACCAATTAATTCATTATTTTCTTTTAACTCTAACCCTAAAACATAAGGGCTTTTATTCGGCTCAATGATTGAATCATATTGAGAAATTAAAAAGTTAAGTATTTGGCTAGCCTCTTCTTTGGAATCATATACCTGATCCGGCAGCCATTTTTTCATACCTTCCTCTAAACTTAATTCATATATCTGATCAGTATCATCAATAGTAAATTCTCTTAAATATAAATTATTAGTTTCTAGTATTATCTTTTTTTTCAAATATCACACCACACATTTTTTTATTTTTTTCTGGCTACAATTCTCGGAAAACTAATGAATTCACCATTATCTGCTCTTAAAAACTCAATATCTCCATTTCTCTTACTAAGGCCCGACTCTTTTAAAGCTTTTTCCCACTTCATCCAGATCGACCAGCTATTTTCTAGATCATCAGCAATTTCAATGTCTACTAAACCAGTCTTTTCAAAATGATTTCTCCACCATTGACTGGAATGAAAAGAGAAAAACTCATTATCCCAAACTTCTTTAAGTTCATTAGGAACGTCTCCCTGAAAATCTTCTTTAACCCCTGGTACTACAATACCAAATTGTCCATTTTCTTTTAGATATTTATTTATATATAAGAAGTATAGCTCATCTGTTCCAAAATAATGATAGGCATCCACACTAACTATCACATCAAAAAATCCTTCTGCAAAAGGGAGTTGGTGGGCTTCTGCCTTGATTGGATAAACCCTATCTTCAACTCCAAACTCCTTAATTCTTTGATAGTTATCAGTTGGTTCAATCCAGAGATCAGCGGCCCAAACTTCAATATCATATTCATTGGCTAAAAAAATTGAACTCATCGCCATACCACAGCCTAAATCAAGTACTCTCATCCCCGGTTTAAACTCAATTTTTTCAGTTAAAAACTCCATTAACCAAACTGAATTAGGCCCCATTTCATTTTTAAACATCCATTTTGTATCATATTTACTAGAACGCGGGAATTGCTCCATATCTAATTTACTATTATCCATTCTTACACCTCGTTTTTAAAATACATCTTTTACATTTTTAATTAATTTAGTTATATCTTTTTCTTTATTAGAAGACCACTTGATAATACCAGATTCAACTAGGTCAGCATTTTTAGCTTCTAATAATTTTTTAAACTGTTTTAGTGCTCTAGTGCCACCAGTCCAATTAAAAGGCAATCCTTTTGTTACAAAACAAAAGGTCTTTTTATTATCAAGACTTTCCATTCTATTCAAATAGCTTTTCATACCAGTACAAAGTGAAAAAGCCTGTACAGGTGAAGCAAAGACATAGCCTTCATAATGCTTTAAGTCCGGTAAATTTTTGTACTCAATATCATTAGCACCTGGATTAACATTATCCTTATCTTTTGGTTCTAATCTTTCAATACCTACTTCATGACCAACTTGGGTAAGTTCTTTTTGCAATCTCTCTGCCACTGATAAAGTATTACCAGTATGGGAATATACAATAATACCAATCTTCATTTAAAATTCCTCCTCTTTTTTTGTTTATATATCTAAAACCCTTGTAGGTTCAATAATCATCTTTTTCTCAAAATTTAATGATAAAGCTAAATTATGAGATGCTTTATTTAGCTTATTATGCCTATAGACATTAATCCTATTAAGTTCATGTCCATAGACAGCTAGTTTTGAAATTGTTGCTTTGCCAATCCCTAGTTTTCTAAAATCAGGATGGACTACTACTCCTATATCAGCTAGACCTTTACCCCAAAACCAATAACTAGCAGCTGCAGTCAATTTATCTTTAGAAAAACAACCAACCACAATAGGATCATCAAAACTAATCTGTCCCTCATTTAAATCTGCTTGCGAACATTCTTCTTTAAATTTCAGAAAAGCCTTTTTATCTTTTTTAGTTAATTTTCTTATATTAAAATTATTAGGAGCATTAATCTCTAAATGATTATTCGGATTTAGATAAAGAAATACAGTTTGGTCTCCGTCTTTAAATTTATTATTATCTATTAGATTCTTTAATGAATATAAAGAGATCTTTTTCCCAAAATCATTCTTTTTAATTTTGTCTTTTATCTGATTATAAAAAGTTGAAGCTGTAAATATTATTGAATTAAAAGGAGTTTGATAAATAGATATTCTGTTGGTATCATTGTAATCTTCATTTTTCAAAACATTAATTTGGTCAGGGGCTATTTGATTGTCATAATAATTAAAAAATCTTAAAAAGAAATCTTTATCTACTTCATTCATTTGATTAAATTCCAATATGAATCTTCCTTTCTTTTTAACCACCAGGAGTAATCATATTAAGAGCCATAAAAGAGAATATCAGTATATCCAAGATCATATGAATTATAAACGCCCAGAAAAACCCCCTGGTCTCTAACATACTTTTTCCTATTATATAGCCTAAAAAGGTAGCCATGATGACCCCGACTACTCCATAAGGTACTCCGTAAAAATGAGCTATCCCAAAAAATACAGAAGTAAGGTAAAGGGACTGTTTACTCCCAATTTTATCTTCTAATACACTTATTAAGGCTGCCCTATAACCTAACTCTTCATAAAAAGAATTAATAGCTGCAAAGATTATGATGAGCGGAAAGATAGGGATTAT
>Ga0102938_10000379_pt1 | contig 32561 bp, 21 predicted proteins | sample SalPonR2_B_D2_MG_FD_84516 | JGI IMG/M metagenome (GOLD analysis project Ga0102938, IMG submission 84516) | Salt pond soil microbial communities from South San Francisco under conditions of wetland restoration - Salt Pond MetaG R2_B_D2_MG | ecosystem: Environmental > Aquatic > Marine >...
GGCCAAAAAATAATCAGCGCCGAACCACTGACAAGCAAACCTGCTATTATACCCTTTTTGTAACCAAGCCTCAAAACTGGATCTCCTTTGGTAGCCGATACAATAAAATAGGTTAATGATCCGATAAAATAAGCACCAAAAAAGGCAAACTGAACGAGCATAGCTCTGAAGTAATTCAATTCAAAAACCTTTTTGAGGTATGGGATCAGAATATCATTCATGCAGGTAATAAATCCCCACATAAAAAAAAGTGTAGTCACTACAATAAGCGCCAGGCGGTTTGCAGACGTTTTACGGGCATTTTCCATAGCGAATTATCATTAAAAATCCGCTAAAGATGCCAATTTTTCGGCTTAACTCAAAATAAAATCATGCCCATGGAGCAGCAGGAATCCGAACGCGGAAGGTTGTACCATATCCCACTTTACTCTCCACATCGATGGTTCCTTCGTTCTTCTCCACAAAGCTTTTACAAAGCATTAACCCGAGGCCTGTGCCTTTTTCCTGCTCCGTACCTTCGGTAGAGTAACTCTCTTCTGCACTAAACAAACGTTTAACATTGTCAGGAGAAATACCAATACCCTCATCACGCACAGCAATTTCAATAAAAGCACCCGATTCTTTTGCTGAAATATGTATGTGCTTATTACGAGGTGTAAATTTTATTGCATTCGAAATCAGGTTGCGCATCACAGTGCTAAATGATTGATAATCGGAAAAAACATGTAAGTCTTCAGGAACATCTTTTTCCAATTTCAGATTCTTATTTTCAAACGAAGTTGTAAACAGGCCCAATGTTTCATCCAAAAGTGCTGCCAGGTTATGTTTCTGTGGGTTTATTTCAATCTTATCTCTTTGAGTTCTTGACCATTCGAGCAAATTGAGCAACAGGTAATAGGTTTTTTGTGATACTTCGTTTAAATCTTTAAGAAATTGCAAGAGTTCTTCAGAAGACAATTCTTTATAGCGGGCCAACATCAGCTCTGTAAGCCCCAAAAGAGAGTTAAAAGGACTGCGGAGGTCATGTGCAATAATGGAAAATAGTTTATTTTTGGCACTATTGGACTTTTTAAGCTCTCGCTCTACTTTTTTAAGCTTTCGTATATCGGTGTCGATTGCCACAAGGTAAATGAGCTCATTATTGGCATCCATAATGGGAGAAAGCGTTGTTTGAACCTGAATTTTACTTCCATCGTGTGCCTCAACAGTCGATTCATAATTTACAGATTTCCGTGTGTCGATTACCTGCTTTATCAATGTCTCGATGTACTTACTGCGTCCGGCTGTCTTCAGATTATTGCCAAACCGCTGCTGCATTTCGCCCAAAGAATAACCATACAAACGTTCAAATCCCCTGTTTACCCATTCAATTTCTCCATCTTTATTAGTAATGATAATGGCGTTGTCAGTTTCACTGGCTGCAACACTCAACTTTCTAAGTTCTTTATTCATTATGGCCATCTGGTCTGATTGCCTTGAGACCTCTTCGTTTTTCTCTTTCAATTCTTCATTGGCATCCTGTAGCTTCTGAGTACGCTCATCCACAATTTTCTCCAGATGCACATTCATATAATTCAGCTGATTACTTAGCACTTCAGCACGCGAGAAGGTACTTGTAAAACGGGAGGCAAGCAAATAGGCCTGTGATACAACGAAAAAAACCAGGCCCGTGCTGAACCATGAACCATTGGAAAACAAGTAATGGGCTGATAAAATATCATGCACAACTGTAACAGCTAATACCAAAAAGCCCAATAAAAAGGTTTTACTGCCGGGTTCGTTACTGCCAAGAATACGGTAAAGCACTATGAAAACATATCCGATACACACAAATGTAAACAACTGATAAACAACAACTGAATACGTAAAAAAACTTACAGGTGTAACCAGTACAACTAAAGAACCTAAAGCTCCAAAAATTAATACTGTCCTCAATATATATTTATCGACGCTTCTGGGGAAAAGCTCTGCTACAAATTTCAAAAACAGTGGAATAGAGAGATAAAATGTAAGGTATTCAATCTTCACAGTCCAGAACCAGTCTACATAAAACATATCCAGGGCTGGAAAATAACGACCTGAAAACAGAAGCCTGAAGGCAGCAGCAAATGTCCAAAAGAAAAAATAAAGTGATGATTTTTCTTTACGCCTCAACAAATAAAGGCCGGCATGATATAAACTCATCACCAAAATACCTCCAAACAGCAAAAAAATAAAATTGATTCGATTTTGCCGCCTTAGTTCCAGCTTACTGGCCTTTGAGATCCTGATTTCGCGCCAGACCCCTCCTTTACTGTAATCAAAATTGGTTACATGAATAGTAATTTTAACCCGCTTTGATTCAGATTTAAATGTGGCTATTTGTGTATTAAATTCAGGTCTATATGTTTTTGCTGTACCATAAGGTTCTCCAACTTTTTTTATTAATTGTCCATCGACGTACAGCGCATACGAACTGGCTACAGAACCTAGATCCAGGCCATATTCCAAAGTCGTGTCGGGTAAAATTAAATCAAGCTCATAGGTGCCGTACCCGTTTTTACCCATAACTGAGTCACCTACCTCCTCATTATTCCACGATTTGCCTGTTTTAATAAAATAATGGTTAGATAGGGTATCGGCAGAAAAAACATGTTTTCCCGGTACAAAATACCATTTACATGTAAGTTTACGAAAAGTATCGGGGTTCCACTCAAAAAGGTCAAGCACACCATAGCTATTGGCAAGTGCTCCTGGCAAAGCCAAAAAAAGCAGACTGTAAATCAACAATATGTGCTTAACGCTTTTCATCCGTTTATAATTTTGATTTTAGTGGTCATAACCTGTCCCGATGACTAATCGGGATGGAACCGCATGATGTAAAATAATCATTCCTGCTTGTGTGTTTAAGAATTATTTTAATCATGCTTGTCTCATTGAATTAATAAAGATACGGAATTTTATAGAACATAAAATTTCACACCCAGGAAACGAAGCTACCTATGAATTGTTTTTTGCTCATCACATAAAAAATAGTTACTTTGGATACAAAGTGTCTATAACATGGAAGAGCTATTTGAATTCGTCAAATCTTATACCGGAATATCAATTTCGCTACAAATAAAGTTTTATAAAACGATCATAACGGCATTGGTAATCTGGATTCTTTCGCGCATTAGCATCGGGCTTGTTCATAAGTGGGTTGAAGACCTGAAGAAACAGTACCGCTTGAGAAAGATCATTAAACGGGTATCTTTTATCATTTTCATTTTATTGGTAGCAGATTTATGGCTGGTAAAGTTCGATTCACTGGCCACATTTTTTGGTCTGGTTTCGGCAGGTTTAGCAATTGCCCTTAAAGACCCAATCACTGATTTGGCAGGCTGGCTGTTTATTATTTGGCGAAAGCCATTTGAACTATCAGACAGGGTGGAGGTAGGTGAGCACAAAGGCGATGTAATTGATATTCGCTTGTTTCAATTTACACTCATTGAAATAGGCAACTGGGTAGGTGCCGACCAAAGCACCGGACGGGTAATTCACATCCCCAATGCATCGGTTTTTAGCCATAAACTGGCAAATTACACCACAGGTTTTCAGTACATTTGGGATGAAATAAGTGTTTTGGTAACATTCGAAAGCGATTGGGAAAAAGCAAAAGCAATTATTCAGGAAATTACGACACATCATACAGCTAAAGATGTGGAGCATGCCCAGCGTGAAATAAAACATGCTGCAAAAAAATATCTTATATTTTATAAAAACCTCTCTCCTAAGGTGTATACAAGTGTAGAAGAAAGTGGTGTACTACTTTCAACGAGATACCTTGTAATTTCAAAAGAAAGAAGATATATGGCAGAGCAGATTTGGGAAGATATTTTAAGAAGATTCAAGCAAAACGACGATATAGACTTTGCTTATCCATCTATACGGTATTACGACAACAGAAACGAAGGCAAAAAGCCTCTGCGAGCCGATTAACCTTTTAGGCATTAGCACCAGCAATACGTTGCACAACGTCCTTTACAGAATGTACTTTATTAACCCTGGCAATTGAAGGACCTGCGCAAAACACCTTTTGATAATCAGGACCCACCACGTAGTGTTGATAACGATTTAAACCTGCACCGGCAAGCGCCTTGCGTAATACGCGTCGGGTACGTTTACGCTTTTTCAGTTTACGCTCAAGCCACGATCGTTCATCGCCTATTGACTTAATGTAGCTGGTTTTTATAACTGTCATTGGGACACCTGAAATTCGCTTTGTAAGAATAATATCTGACGCACTGCCCTCAATAATAGCCTGTTTATATTCATCACTTACATTGCTTTCATGCGTAGCGATAAAGACCGATCCAACAGAAACCCCGGCTGCGCCCATATCCATCACTTTTTTCATCTCCTCACTGGACGAAACTCCTCCTGCAGAAATTACAGGAATATCAAACCTGGCCTTTAAATCTGAAATAAGCTCTTCGGCAGTATAGATTCCGGCATGTCCCCCGGCATCTTTATTCACAGCAATGAGCGCATCGGCACCTCTCTCCACAGCTTTTGCAGCATGACGCTCATGTATAACATCACAAAAAACCCTTACACCTAGCGGTTTTACTTTATCTATTACTTCTTTAGGATCTCCAAGGGAAGTGATGATAAAATCAACTTGCTCCTCAGCACAAACCTGCAGGTTTTCATGAAATAATTCATTACCAAAATCCAATGTCAGATTCACCCCAAAAGGAGTTCTGTTTTTCGATTTCAAATTACGTATACCATTCCTCAAAGCTTCCGAACTTCTGTAATTATGAGCAACCAAAGCCCCGGTAGCTCCTGCATCAATAGCTGCAGCAACCATATTCTCATTGGTTACCATAAACATAGGCGAAAGCAATAAGGGATATTTAATATTTAGTAATTTATCCAAAGTCTTCATAAGTCAATATCAATATCTACAGATTTGCAAAAACACATATCAAATAACAAGCCAATGGTTTGTAAAAACATAAAAAGCAAATATGTTTTAAATAAAACACAGGTTCTTATATACTGTTAACAAGCTAAAAGCATTATTTCATCTAAAAAAATACCAGTTACCTCAAATTAGAGGTAACAGAATCGTAACACTATCGTACAAGTTCCTAATTAGCACAAAGTTTTACTAACTTTGCAATAAGTTATAAAAATACTATTTTTGATTAATAGAGACATTCAGTTATTAGCAATCAATACATTTCAAAAATAAATAAAATGAAAAAAAGCATAGTGCTATGGATTATGCTCTTGTTCCCGCTACTTTCTATAGGGCAGGTTAAGGAGCCGCAGCTATTTGATGACCCTACACTGGTGGCTGCTAAAAACCAGGAAGCAGAATTAGCCTACAACAAGGGAATACGCCATTTTAACGGCGGTAAATTTGAACAGGCAGTAGCCAGCTTTAAGCAGGCACTGAAACATGATGATAAATTTGCCAAAGCATATTTAAACCTGGGGAGTACACAAATCAGGCTGGAAAAATATAATGAAGCCATTGAAAACCTCTCCATGGCCGTAAAAATAGACAGCAATCTGGCATATGCTTATTACAACCGGGGAAGGGCTTATGATTTAATGGAAGATTTGCAAAATGCACATGCCGATTATTCAAAAGCCATAGAACTTAAACTAAAAAACGCCAACCTTTATTATTACCGTGGTGTAATTGATTTCAGGAATAATGAATATGATGGTGCCATTAGCGATTTCACAATTGCCATTAATCTAAATCCTGATTTTACTTATGCCTATCATGACCGTGGTAGTGCAAGGAGAAAGGTTGAAAATTATAAAGGTGCGATTGAAGACTACAACAAAGCCATACACCTTGACCCGCAAATGTCAATGGCTTACAACAACCTGGGCTCAGTAAAACGGGCCAAAGGCGATTACAAAGAAGCCATTGAAGAGTACAGCCTTGCCATCAAGATGGATTCGACCATGCATCTGGCATTCAACAACCGTGGTTTTGCCCGCTATCAGGACAAAGACTTCGAAGGTGCCGTAAAAGATTACAAAAAAGCGATTGAGATAAAGCCCGATTATCTTTACGCTTACAATAACCTTGGCACGGCATTAATCAAACTGCACAAATATGAAGAAGCCATCGAAAACCTTACAAAAGCAATTGAAATGAATCCTGATTACGGCATAGCATACATGAACCGTGGAAACGCCAAAGAAATGCTCAAAGATTTCGATGGAGCCTGTGCCGATTGGAGCAAAGCAGTTGAGCTGGGAGTTGAGAGAGCAAATGACTTTTTGATTTATTGCAACGAAAAATAAAACCTGAAAACATGACCATCATGCGATATATATTTCTCATACTTATCTTTGCTTTTATCAGCAATACGGGATTTAGCCAGCGGGTTAAAGTAAAACTCGACAACGACAAATTCACTGAATTCAAGGAGCGCTGGAACACCAAGAAACAAGTAAGAAAAGGCAAGAGGGCTTTTAAAGATGGTACTTTTGCATCGTACAAACAGGCAGCTGTGCACTTTCAAAACGCCTACGATAAAATCAGCGATAATGCTGCATTGACTTATATGCTCGGTATGTCATATTTGAAATCGGTACCTGCCGACAAAGCCTTATATTACCTTGAAAAAGCTTACAACCAAAATAAAACAGCACATCCTGACCTGGTTTTTTATTACGCCAGGGCATTACACCTCAATTACAAATTTGAGGAGGCCATCTCAAAATACAATGAATACAAAAACACCCTTACAGCAGAACAACTGGGGTATAAAGATAAAATGCTCAAAAAACGCATTAGCGAATGCAGGTACGGAATAGACTACATGGCTGACACAGCCAGGGTTTTTACGACATCCATTGCCGCTATTAACTCAAAATACGACGATTTCGCTCCGGTGATTCCACCCGATGGCACAAAAATGTATTTTTCATCGAAGCGTCCATACGACAAGCACGACGACATTTACGAAAACACAGGCCAATATACCGAAAACATATTCTGGGCCGGCAAACGCGAGCGCGACTGGCTTTTTAAAGGCAATTTATCGAAAAAAATAAACGAAAAACACAACAACGCTGTAATAGGACTCTCTCCTAACGGCATGCAACTCTTATTATTTGACGGACAAAAAAACAATGGCGATTTATACAAAGCTGAATACAAAAAAAGCAAATGGCGGTCGCCTAAAGATAAAGAATTTAGCAAAGTTAACTCAAGCGCCCGCGAAAGCTCAGTGACAATAGCCTATGACAACCGCACAATGTATTTTACCAGCGACCGCGATGATGATCAGAAAATTGGCGGGCAGGATATTTACAGGTCAATGCGCAGAAAAAGTAATAAAAAATGGGGTAAACCGGTTAATGTAGGTGGGACACTAAATTCTATATATGATGAAGAGGGGGTCTTCCTGCATCCGAGCGGACAAACCATTTATTTTAGTTCCAAGGGACACACCAGCATGGGCGGATACGACCTATTCAAATCCGAAAAACAATCGGATGGTACATGGAGCTCACCAGAGAACCTCGGATACCCGATTAATACACCTGGCGACGATTTATTTTTTGGCGTAACAGCCAACGGCCGTTATGGTTATTACAGCTCAAGAGGCCGCGATGGTGATGATTTTGATATATACGAAATCATATTCCTCGGACCAGAAAAGCCACTCATCCAAAGCTCGGAAGATATGCTCATCGCCAGCATGGCCAAACCCATTACAGAGACAGTAATTGAAAAAACTGTTGATATTAAAACCATAAGGCTTACCATTGTAAAAGGTAAAATTTACGATGCAATTACCAACGACCCGATTCAGGCAGAGATTGAAATTACCGACAATGAGGCCGATTCTGTAATTATGACAAGTGAATCAAGTGAAGGCGGAGAATATTTGGTTTCGTTACCTTCTGGTAAAAACTATGCCATGACTATTAAAGCCAAAGATTATCTGTTCCATTCAGAAAACTTTAATATACCACCTGCCACCAAATACCAGGAAATTGTGAAGGATATTGAAATGAATAAACTGGCAGCAGGAACAAAAGTAATCCTGAACAACATTTTCTTCGAATTTGGGAAAGCAGTATTACGCACAACTTCCTATCCAGAGCTAAACAGAGTAGTAAAACTCCTGGAAGCTTACCCAAAACTTAAAATCGAAATCTCCGGCCATACGGACAACAAAGGTTCGCTGGCTGTAAATAAAAAAATATCAGAAAAACGCGCAAAATCAGTTGTCGATTACCTTGTAGCACAAGGGGTTGAGCAAAACAGACTAACTTATAAAGGTTATGCCTATCTGCAGCCCGTTGCAAGCAACGATACAGAGGAAGGCAGACAAAGAAACCGTCGCGTTGAGTTTAAAATTATAAGTCATAAATAACAATCCAAAATACCGGGAACATGCTTGGAAAAAAAATCAAATATCTAATTCAAATACTGGCAGCAACATTTTTGATGCTGTGGGTTACAAGTAGTTGTGTTGATGACAACTTCGATCTTGATAAGCTTAGTATGCACATGGAGAATGAGTCGCAATGGAATTTCCCAGTTGTATCTACCACATTTGCGATGGAAGATATCCTTAACCTGGTCGATAGCAGCGGGCTCATTTATACCGATGATGAAGGTCTTGTATACCTGGTTTATTCCGATACAGCCTACACGGCAATTGCCGAAGAGGAAATAGTTTTCCCCGATCAGAATTATGATACCATCTTTAACGAACAAGATTACCAGGATGCAGGCGGATTCAATAACGATACTGTAAAAATGGTGAAAGCTGATGTAAATTACCTTTTTGTAGCATCAGCCGAGAACCAACTGCTCGACAGCGTAAAAGTAAAATCCTCGTTACTTGATATAGATGTAAATTCAAGCTTTGAATTTGAAGGCGATTTAACATTAACCTTCCCCACACTCAGAAAAGATGGCCAGCTATACCAAAAAGTAATCGATATAAACAATGCATCGGGGAACTTTAGTTATTCTGAAACATTCGACGATCTCGACGGCTACATGTTGGATTTTACAGAATTTGCAATCCCAGACTCCAACGTATTCTTTATCACCTATGAACTTGAGTATTATGAAAGCACCGGAAGCGGCAATGTAAATGCAGACGATATTTGCGATATCGATGTAACATTCAGAGATATTGAATACGATTATGTATGGGGCTATATTGGTAATCAATTAATCAACATCCCGGAAAACAATATTTACATTGATCTTTTCAATGAATTTGAATACGGGGAATTTCAACTGTATGACCCAAGATTAAAAATTAATATTTTTAACTCTTTCGGTATCCCGGTTGGAGTTTTTATGAATACATTACAACTAAAAGTTGATGACACTTGGGAAGATGTTACCGGTTCAGACATCCCAACCGAAGCAAACCCCTGGCACATACCAATACCGGAATCCAACTACCCTGAAATTCCTGTAGCCGATACAACTATTATGATTACAGGACAGGGATCAAATATTGATTCGCTAGTCTCCAGACTACCCAACAACCTGAAATTTGCCGAAACTGTAGAGATCAACCCCGATGAAACCGGTATGCGAAACAACTTTATGGCTGCTGAAAGCCGCGTTGAAGCAATAGTGGACTTTGAAATACCAATTTGGGGAAGAACCTCAGGCATTACCTATTCCGATACCATTGACATGGACCTGGGCGATATTGGAGATGAGAACGATTATTTGGATTATTTAAACCTGAAGCTCACAATTGGAAATGGATTCCCGCACAATATCGGGGTAAAAGGTTACCTGATGGATTCCACATACAATATTGTAGATAGCATACCAAACAGCAACGACAACCCAAATGATACACTTATAATAGTAGAATCGGGCATTATCGGAGCTGACTCACTCATCAATCAGGAAACAGGTAAAACTGTTGTAAGTTCCACCATTACATATGAAAATGAAAGTGTAGATGTGATAGACAACGTAAAATACATGCTACTAAAAGTAAAATTCATGACCACAGATGGAGATGCACCAGATGCGCCATATGTAAAGTTCTATGATTTTTATGAAATGGATTTCGATGTAAATGTGGACTTCAAACTTGATGTAAACGAAAACTTGTAAATAATAGGCCATGCTGAAAAAATATATATATCAAATTTTTATTGTAATAGCAGCTGTATTGCTTAGCAGCAATGCCTGGGCACAGGAAAGCATATCGATGTATAATATGAGAACCCTGCCGCAAACAAGCAGATTGAACCCGGCATTTCAAACAGATTATAACGGACACATGGGAGGCCTCATTTCTCCCTTTTCAGGTCAGCTCCTACCCGACCTCGATATAAATTTCCACAGCAGTTCATTTGCGTACAACGATTTTATTTATGGCGGGGACGGGATTTATTCCGATTCTCTGATATGGGCATTTAACTCACATAATGATGCACTGAATTTTGTGGATAAACTTGACAAGGTTAACCACCTTACTATTGGAATAAACAACAACATTCTGAATTTTGGTTTCAGAACAAAAAAACTTTACTGGTCATTCAATGCCACAACACGCACAAATGTGGGTTTAAGTTTCCCAGGAGGTCTAGTCGAATTAATGGTAAAAGGAAATGCGCATCCTGACATTTCGCCCAACATGGACCTTTCCGGATTTGGTGTGGATTTTATGAGTTATCTGGAAGTAGGCCTTGGTGCTTCAATGGAAATAATGCCTGAGCTTAAAGTAGGCATAAAAGCAAAGGCCCTTGCCGGACTTGCCAATGTTGAAACAGTAAAAACCGATCTCTACCCGGATTCATATAATGACTCATTAATATTGCAAAGCGATATACAAATGCGCGCCTCCCAACCTGCATTTATCCTTGAAGACCTTTATTACGATTTTCAGGGCGATTCACTTGTTTCTGAAACCACAGAACTGGAAACAAACGAAATCATTAATAATTTAGGTTATGATTTCAGCAACCCGGGATTTGCCATTGACCTGGGTGCCGAATATGAAATTATGCCCGAATTAAAAGCGTTTGCCAGTGTCACCGATATTGGATTCATACAATGGAACACCAATGTAGCAGAAGTTAGCGGAGGTGGAAAATTCTTTTTTGAGGGTATTGATGGAGTTAATTACATTGATGACAATGATACTACCACCACTGAGCCTGACATTGGTGAAACTTATGAGGACAGCCTGCTCAGAGTGCTTGACATTAAAAAAACTGGTGTAAGCAGCTACAAAACCTGGCTACCAACCAGAGTATACGTGGGAGGTACATATAATATTACAGATGCGATTGGATTCGGCGGACTTTACCGGGGCGTGATTCATGATGGCGAGCTTAATTCAGCCGTTTCAATATCTGCCAATGCCAACACCAATCACATATCGGCAACTATAACATACACCGTTATGGAAGACAATTTCGACAATATCGGAATTGGCTTTGCAGGCCGCTTTGGCCCGGTGCAAATGTACATCATGAGTGACCATGTACTGGAAGAGGTATTCCCGCAAACTGCCCGCGACGTTAACATAAGAATGGGTGTAAACTGGATATTTGGTTACAAAAAAGACAAGGCTGCATTGATTGAATAAAACTGGCACCTGTTCGCTATTGAAGCAACAGGCGTTCGTTAGCGAACAAATATTTAACAATGCATTCAAAGCTATTTCACTACGCGTCAAGCAATAAAAGAATATGGCATCTTAATTGGACATTATAGGTCAGACAATTTTTCTCATAGCTCTCTCTGACCAATCAGCACAACGAAACCGGTCTCTCAGACCGGTTTTTTTTATAAAAGGGCTCTAAAAATTTAATGGTTTTTAAATGAGCATTTTTAATTATTCGAAACAGTCACACTATGCATTTTTAAAAAAACCTATAAAAATCCCCTGATATCTATTGATATGGCGGGTCAGGCTCATAAAATCAAAAGCTACTAATTATTAGAACTATCTATAGTTTAGCAAGATATTCCCGGAATATAGCATTGGGAACAAAACCCTCCGTATCTTTTGCATACTCAGGCTTTATACCTTCTACAAAATACATATCGTATTTTCCGATATTACGGGCTTCAATTTTACCCCTGTATTTACAGGTAAAAAAGTCTTTAATAATTTCATAGGTATCGCCCGAAATATTTATACGTCCGACTTCGCAGGCACTTTCCATGCGACTTGCAATATTAACCGTTTCGCCCCAAATATCGTAAGCAAATTTCTTTTTACCTACAACACCAGCTACGAGATCACCTGTATGCACACCTATACGCAACTCCCACGGATGTCTTCCTTCGGCAATTTTATTATCGTTAATTCTACTGGTAATACGTTGTATTTCCAGCGCTGTAAGCACAATATCAAAGGGATGGCTTCTGTTCCTTATGGGCAAGCCGCCAGCACACATGTAGGCATCGCCAATGGTTTTAATTTTTTCGATGTAGAATTTTTCCAGGATATCGTCAAAAGCGTTGAAGTATTCGCGCAATTCCGACACCAACTGCTTTGGAGACAACTCTTCGCAATAAGCCGTGAAATCCTTGAAATCAGCAAACAAAACCGAAGCAGAACTATAAAACCTTGGCTGTGCTATACCCTGCGATTTTAGTTCCTCTGCGGTTTCAGCAGGTAAAATATTGAGTAATAATTCATCCGATTTCTTACGTTGTTCCTTGACTTCCTCTTCCACCTCTTTGATGCGCGTAATATCGGTTTCAATAGCAATTAACTGTTCGCTACCATAACCTACTCCAAATACGGGTGTCACAACAGATTGAATCCATTTGTGAACGCCCTTTCGGGTTACAAAAGATGAAACAAAAGTTTTTGATTTTCGTGATTGTACAATCTCTTCTACATTAAAAAATTGTTCAACGCCTTCGTGCAAGTCAAATATTGTCTTCTGATATAAAGTTTTAAATTCTTCAAGTGAAAGGTCATAAAAACGGTGAAAAGCATCATTAACCCACTCAATTTTTCCTTTACCATCCATCATGATAACGGAGTTATCGGTTTTGCTTGCCACAAGCGACAACTTTCTGAGCTCATTATTAATGCGCTTAATGTGTGTTATATCTGTATCTATGACCACATATCTTTTCAACTGTCCATCTTCATCAAAAACAGGAGTTAATGTAGATTGCACCCACATTTCACTGCCATCGCGCCTGTAACCCTTGGCAGTATATGTCACAGATTTTTTGAGATGCACGGCCTCATCGAGAATATGACTAATTTTATTGCTGGTACTTGATGTTAAAATCGTTTCGCCACGTTCTGCCATAAATTCCTGTAGTGAATAACCATACATTTTTGTAAACCCTTCATTTATCCACTCCCATCGGCCATCTTTATCGGCAATAAGTACCGCATTATCTGTTTTGCTGGCAACTAACGAAAGCTTTTCAAGCTCATGATTTGCCCGTTCAAGATGCTCTGTTTGCGCCCGCAACTCTTCCTTTTGCTGCTCTACAATCAGTTTTTCATTATTTAAAGCCTCTGTGCGCTCCATTACAGCTTCGCGCAGTTTCCTGTTTCGTTTTTGCAAACTAAGCTGCCGCATATACACGTATAAAGCGATTGCGCTTAACAAGAACACAATAAGTAAAATATAAAATGTATTTGTCTTGTAAAACGGGGTATTTACAACAAATGGTAAATGCAGCGCATATTCCGACCATATTCCACGGCCACTCACAGCCTTGAGTTTAAAGACATATTTACCCGGTGGAAGATAGGTATACTCTGTAACTTGTTGTTTTCTTAAATCGTGCCAATCATCTTTTAATCCTTCCAAAATCCACTGGTATCTGACCTCATCGGGTTGCCACTGATCAATGCCCTTAAAATGAATAGCAACGTTATTACTGTCATAGGGTATAACAGGAGCCCTGTTCCAGTCAATACGGTCAGAATTTTTATAGGTGACAACAGGTAGTTTTTGCTCCTGGTATGAAAAACCTGTAATCATCAATCGTGGGGCAATATTGGGTGGGCTGTACTCCTCTGGCACAAATCGGGTAACCCCTTTAACAGTTCCAACCCACAAACCATGTTGCAATGTATCCAAAAACATGGCATTACGATTACATTCTACTCCTATAAAACCATCACCTGAAGACAACACCTGTACCTGTTCAGCAACAGACTGGTTTGTTAGCTGCACAGAGGCTATACCTTTATCTGTACCGAGCCACAAATTATTGGTTTCCTTGTCATAAATCAGGCCATACACATTTTGAGAATTTAACTGATGATTCAATGACATCGGCTTTACTTCGCCATTTTTAATACACCCTATGCCCCCGCCAAATAAGCCATACCAAATTATACCATTCGCATCCTCTGTAAGGGTAAATACTTGCTGATATTCAGCCTGTTCCTGGAGATTAAACAGCTCGTATTTAATATTTGACGAAGTTTCAGTCAGGAAGGCTTCCAGGTCCTTCTTATGAATTTTAACAATTCCGGAAGAAGCAGTAGCCAGCCACAAATTGCCTGAATGGTCGAAAAACATATAGTTAATGTGATTGTCGGGAAGGCCATTTTTCACTGATATTTGCAGCCACTCATGCTTATGGTACACAAACAGCCCCTTGTCGCGACTGGAGATTAAAAGATTATTGTTTGCATCTTTAGTGAGGTATAATAAATTATTGCTCAACGGAGAGTTTGACGAATTGTAGTTGGATATTTTACCTGAAGCGAGATTCATCTTTACAAGTCCATTGGTGCGTGATGCCATCCACAAAGTTTTGGGTTCAGTTATTTCAATCGCATAATAGGTGTTTGATGGAAGTCCGTCACGCATATCGAACACCTGTACTTTTTTTTCAGTTTTTTTAATAACCCCATTCCCATAAGATGCAAACCAAAGCGCATTATTGTAGCGCATAATATCCATGATTGCACTTCCAGATTTTCGTTGATTAAAAGTATAATGGACAAACTGAAAGCCTGAAAAACGGTTTAATCCGGAGCCATCGGTACCTACCCACAATAAACCATATTGATCCTTTAATAGGGCGGTTGTATAGTTACTTGATAAACCATTTTCTTCTGTCAGATATTTTATTTGCTTATCGGCATATTGGCCCAATCCTTTACCATAAATACTTAACCAAACAACATCATTATTTTCATCAATGAAGATATCGTTAATTAAATTATCTGTTCTGACTTCAAAATGCTTCGCCTTATTGTTCATATTTAAGCTATAAAGCATCTGTCCCGACCCAACCCACAAAGTATCGTTTTTACAAGAGATTGCTGTAACATTATTGATATCTGAGAGCAACTCCATTTGATTATTTTTATAAACCCAAATGCCTTTTTCTATAGTTGCCACCAATAATTGGGTTTCAAAAAAGCACAAATCTGTAATTGTAGCATTTCCAAAGTTATGAATGGGTGACAGTGCTGAATCGCCTGTTGCTTTATAAATACTCCCATTTTCAGCGGCTGTAAAAACACTATTTTGATTGCCGGTAATTTGCACCATTGCAGTTTTGGTAAGCTCGGGCAACATAAGTCGTTTTACTTTATTATTACTGATAACATTAACGCCTCCTCTTTGCAAAGCACACCATACCGCATCATTCTGATCTACATAGAGATCTAAAACCTGATGGTGGGACATGCCCTGCGCCAATCCGTAGTTTTTAAATTCCCGTCCATCAAAGCAATCTATTCCTCCACCATAGGTAGCCAGCCATATATTTCCGCAATGATCGTCATCAATGGCGGTAACCTGTGATTGAGCCAGGCCATCGTCGACGAAAAAAGTCCGGAAATTGAGGACTTGCCCAAAACCATGGTTAAGGAATACAAAAATAAGTGCTATAAAAGCTAAAGACCTTGTCATATAAACACTTCGTAAGTCTATAAATTTAAGAATAATCAGACAACTAAAAGATTACCCCAGGAGATGACAATCGGTTTTTTGACAAGTAGCTTTAAGAAATAGACGAATGACAGATAAACGAGGACAAAAAAACTGAGCTAAAATATTCAATAAGCGCAACATTAATAGAAACACACTCCTGATTTTGGAGTATCAGTTAAAGCTCAGAATTACGATTTATTTGGTTCTAATTTTCACTTTTAACAAGAAAAAGTAGCTCTCGTTATCATCTAAAGGAAGGAACTGATAATCAAGGCGCTCACCTGTTTTCCTTGCAATATCAATTAACCCTAAGCCGGCGCCACCTTTATCTGACAGAGCCCCTTCGCGGATCTGTTTTTTGTACAGCGCTTTTAGCTCCTCTTTGGTCATGTTGTTGATCTCATCAATAGATTGCTTCAGTTCGTCTATACGTTCTTTATAGATTTTATTGGCAGTAATAATATTCCAATGCTCGTCGGTTTTCCCAACAATGAACATACCATTACCAATTCTATCATCAGGATCGTGTTCATCAGAATGTTTGGTCATATTCTGAAGAGTTTCAACCATTACATGAAATACTTTACGACGAATTGCCCTGTCTTCATTGGCTTTTTCCATATTTTGGTCAGCCATAGAGGTAAACATTTTCATTATATCATGGCTGAATTCACCTTCGTAAACAAGAGAGAATCCGTTTGAAATCATTTCATCATGTAGGGAAAGTACTGTTTTAATGAAATTGAATTTTGTACTCATAGTATCATTACGCTTATTATTATGAATATTTGTAAAAATACAAATTTTTCAATTCATCCAACAAAAAATTACCGTTGATCCGTTTTTTTTAACGATTAATTTTCAGAATATCGTAGGCTACTCCATATTCAACGAAGTCTGCTTTTCCAAATCGGGATTTCAGACCCCCATAAACCCTCAGATTATCTGTTACGAGCACTTCGAGCAGCCAGCGGTTATAAATGTCGCGATTTACGGCTGAATATAAATACACACCAAACTCAAAAGAAAAATATACCGGATGCATATTGAGCATATAGCCGGCCTGCGCCCCAAGCGACCAGTATTCATAAGCTTTGACATCAAACTCACTTAGCGGAATTTTTCCTTCATAATCTGACCGCCAAAGCATTTTCTTTGATGCACCATCGTAAAACAGAGAAAGGCCTGCGCCATAAGAAAACCCTGGCCGATATTTCCGCCACACGTTAATGTGCCAGTCGCTTACAATATACTTTATGCGATCAACCGGACGCTCTTCTTTGTAACCGCCACTGCCATATGCTGTTATTCTTAATTGTTTAGTTGGGCTTTTTGTCTTATGGTTAAGTTGCAAAGAATCAGAAAAAAGGTACTCCCAATTTAACGACAGATATAAAGTATTGATTCCCCAATTGGGCAGAGAGCTATTCCCATTTGATAAATGAAAAAGCCCACCGTTAATACCCACATTATGTCTGGCAGAAATTTTATAGCCAACTCCTGTGGCTACTCTTAAAAAAGCATTCGTAACCGACCCGTTGACAATATTCAGGGGATTTTTTTCTTCATCATAAGGATTGTCAATAAATCCAACTCCTGCACCTAAATCATAATGCCAACTCCAACGTTTACCGTTCAAAAAATCAGATCCAATAAATAGATACAGCGCATGAGAATTGCCCAGAATATCGCTACCAAGTCTGGCATATTGATATCCCACTCCATATCTCGGATAATTAAGGTCAATGTGCCAGTCGCGTGAACCATCACTATTCAGGCCAATCTTGAAATTGGTTCCAGCCGGGGGATATTCCAATAAATAATTAATGGCTTTATGATGTGCCCAGGTATTTCCGGTTAAAAGTTCAGCATCAATAAAAAACCTGTCTGAAAGGCTTATAGCTTGTTGAGCTTTGCCTTGAACAATGATAAAAAATAAAATGAGAATTATATATAATTTATTACTCATCCTCAATTAGTATAAGTTCGCCATTTCCCAATATTTCACCTTCATGAACCGGATTACCCTTTACTGTAATATTACCATTTCTGATAATGCGATAATATAAACTATCAGAAACCCAGGAAGACACATCCATGACAGACTGCTGAATAATGTATGCATTTTTTACTTTAAAATCAATAGCGTCTATCTGTGTTTCTCCCTTGTTGTACATTTCCAGCTTATTACAAACCCCAGATATCTCCATCAGTCCAACTGAATTATACACATCAACCTTGGCCTTATTGACATCCAGCATCATTTTAGCCTCGAAAACATCGCCATGCATATAAAAGTTAAAATTATTGACCTGAATGGTATCTTTACAAAAAAAGGCCCCTGCCTCTTTAATATCTACATAGTTTACAGAATTATTATATAAATGTATTTCGGGTAGTCGCAAGTCGGTGTACCACTGCCCCCCAAATTTATTATCGATGGTTATTCTTTGGTTTTCAAGATTAGTAGTTATGTCTGACAGGTGTTTGGCGTAATAATATACTTTTATTGCAGGCGTATCGCTGTAATGGTAATATACGTTTGCAATACTATTTAGAACAACCTTCTGATAATCGCCGATATTTCTTTGTTCGCCGGTCCAGTCTCCCTCATCATAAATCAAATCACATGATGACAACGCCCAGAAAACTAAAAGTAAAGCACTAACCCTGCTGAACTTCGTAAATATAGATACTTTGATTGACATTATGTTTTGGATTCAATTTATAAAGCAATTGGTCCAGCAGACCAGGCTTAATTGTTTTTTGATAAATAAGGTCAGGAATATATGGTTTTAACCGTTGAATCCTTTCATCGAGTCGCTTTTGTCCTACAAACAAAACATAATCAGGGATCTTAGCTGTATCGTTCATGAAATAGCGCGGTGTAGATAAAACAAACTCATAATTTGACCGTTGCTCAAGTTCAATATCTTCAGCATATTCCTTATAATCGGGCAGTTTGTACATATTAATCCATTTCTCCATGTAAAATAGCGGCATGGATTTTACAGACTCCCGGTTTGAGTCTTCTATCAGAATATCAGAAATCTCGTTTTTATGTTTTTGCAGAAAGAGCATACTTTCAACAGGAGAGCGCTTAGAATACATTGTTGATACCGGCAATATCATTGCAAAATTTATTACCCAAAAAAATATGACCATACTACGGTATAAACCCGGATGATTATTCCAGAAAACTGACTTTTGCAAAATCTGATTCCATCCAATTACACCTGCTATGACAATAAATGGGAATACTGCCATTATATTACGCTCATGTTGTTGTATTGAGAATGAGAAATAGAGGAACATGAGGAATGCAGGTAAGAACAACATTAAATTCAACTTTGCACTTCTGAACCATCCCATTAACCAAAAAACACTGATAGGTGGGATCATTACGACCAGCAGCATAACCACATACATGGAAAATATTGTTCGATTGGGTTTGGTAAATGGAATCTCGAGTTTGCTCAAAAAGGTAGTAAATTCAGCAAAAGGTTGCTGCCAAATATAATAATCGACTACGCCCTGTAAAATTCCTGCAGATATCATCAAACCCAAAAATGCGACAAGCATTACCCTCCAGCGCTTCCTGGTAGCCAACACAATAAAGTAACCCCCAATAAATATAAAAATGAAAAACCATATGGAAAATGCAATTCCAAGCACTAATCCGGAAAGGAAGGCCCATTTTAATGGTTTGTCGCGATATTGCGGCCTAAGCATAAACCATATTGCCAGCATTAGAAAGGGGACAGCGAAAAATTCTGCCAGATTATGCACACTTACAAATGGTAAAATCCAAAAAGTTGCGATAAGCAATCCCACATAACGCGCCATATCTTTATTGCTTACCAGGTGGGTAATTCGGTAAGCATAATTCACCACCAGAAGCGAAAACAAGGCATGCAGCAGCCTGATAATAAGCATTTTTGAGTTTGCATTCATAATTCCAATGGCTTCAAAGCCGCTGAAAAGAAGATAATGCAGCCCCACATAAGTAAAACTATTACCAATTGGTCCGGTTGTAAACTCATCATCATGCGATGGCAGCCAATTTTGGTAGGTTGTACCATCAATCCAGGCCTGAGCAGTCTCTATAACCATAAAATGGTCATCGTGCACAGCATATCCCTGAGAAAATATTACAGCCAACAACCTGAAAGCCAGGGCTATTAATATAATTACCCTTAGCGGCTTACGTGACCATATGCTGGTAAAACTTCTCATAGACTTTTGGGTTATGCTTTGGATGGTTGAATATTACCCACATAGTTAAAGGGTGTAATTTTTTTCAGTTCATTTTTCACCTGATCGTTCACCCCCAACTGATCGATAAAAGCATGAATCGATTCCTGGGTTATTTTTTCATTTTTACGTGTAAGATCTTTTAATTTTTCATATGGTTTCTCAACTCCTTCGCGACGGAGAATGGTTTGAATGGCTTCTGCCACTACAGCCCAATTTTCTTCAAGGTCGTAATCAAGTTTCTGCTCGTTAAGTATGAGTTTATCGACTCCTTTAAGCAGCGAGTGTAAAGCAATAATAGTATGTGCAATAGGAACACCAATATTCCGAATTACGGTAGAATCTGTCAAATCGCGCTGCAACCTTGAAATGGGCAATTTGGCAGAGAGATGCTCGAACAATGCATTAGCTACACCAAGATTTCCCTCTGCGTTTTCAAAATCAATGGGATTAACTTTATGTGGCATTGCAGAAGATCCTACTTCACCTGCTTTTATTTTCTGCTTAAAATAATCCATAGAAATATATTGCCACATATCACGGCTAAAATCAATTAATATGGTATTTATCCGTTTTAGAATATCGAATATGGCACCCATATCATCATAATGAGATATCTGTGTGGTAGTCTGCAACCGTTCCAGCTCAAGGTGTTTACTTACAAAGGCATTGGCAAACTCCACCCAATCGATATGAGGATAAGCCACGTAATGTGCATTAAAATTACCTGTTGCTCCGCCAAATTTTGCATTGGCAGGTATCTCTTTCAATAAATTGTATTGTTTAAATACCCTTTCTATAAACACCCTGATCTCTTTTCCCAGTGCTGTTGGTGAGGCAGGTTGACCATGTGTACGGGCCAGCATAGTACGGTCTTTCCAAAGAATTGCCTTGTCTTCAAGTTCTTCCATTAAACCTTCGAGCAGCGGATAATAGAGTTTATTTACAGCATCTCTCATAGCTGCCGGAAAAGCTGTATTATTGATATCCTGCGAAGTAAGTCCGAAATGAATAAATTCCAGGTATTGATCGATATTTTGCCCCTGAAGGCGTTCCTTAATGTAATACTCGACGGCTTTCACATCGTGATTTGTAGTACGCTCAATCTCTTTAACGCGTGCAGCTTCTTCCGGTGTAAAGCTTTGATATAGCATCCGCAAATTATCGAACAAATTATGATCAAAATCTTTTAACTGGGGCAAAGGCAATTCGCACAAGGCAATGAAATATTCAATTTCTACCCATACACGATATTTTATAATAGCATATTCCGACAGGTACTCCTGTAAACCCTTAGTTTTAACATGATAGCGTCCATCAATAGGCGAAACGGCCATAAGTGCGGATTTTTCCATATTCAGTAGTTTTTGCACAAAAATAGAAAATTAATCGGCAGAATTACAAGTCTGCATAAGTAAAAGCAATGCATCAATAAAAAAGGCTGCCTTTTTAGAGCAGCCTCTTTCTACATTCTTAAAGTATGATTTATCGTTTCCTGCGGAATAGCATAACCAATACAATCAGGGCCAAAATAATAATGGCACCAATCATAATATTCATATTGGTTTTGCTAATGTTTACCATAGCAGCTTTTTCTTTTTTCTCAGGTACATTATCCTGACCCAATACAAGGAATTGATCATCTGTTTTTTCAACCACTGTACGGTACCACCACTCCGGGTATCCTGGTTGTTCTAGATCAATAACTCCGGTGCCGTTAGTCAGGAATTCACCATTTTCCTCTTTCTTAACGTTTCCATCAACATATTTCATCATTATGAATTGAAATAGCTCTTTCCAACGCTCAAATGTGTATTGACCGGCATTGATAGAATAATCAGAAACCATTTTTGTAGCTCTGTATGGCGAGCTTTGGTAAAGCGCTTTGGCTTTTTGATCGATTTCAGCCACTTCTTTTTTGAACTTCTCATCTAATTCGTTCATAGCTTCGCGAATATCAGGTTCAATCATATTGTAACGCAAATATGCAAAGTTCGACACCATGTTAAAAATCCAGAACGCGGATGTTTCTGACCATTCATACATACTTCCGTTGCCTTCGCGAAAAGCCTCAGGAGCTTTTTTCATTCCGGCATAAAAAGGCACATATACTGATGTAGCAGCATCATCAACGCTAAACCAGTTAATTCCACCAATTGGATCGGGCAACCAGCTACGTGACTGTGTTACAAAAGAAAACCCGGTTTGCTGCGTAGCAGTGGCCCTTTCATTGCAATACTCAACTGAATCTACTTCCCAGGTTAACGGACGCCAGCGATATGGACGCTCAAATGGACCTGCTCCAATATCTTTGCGCATATCCAGTGGTGTACCTTCGAGGTGGTCGCGCATAAAATCCTGTACATCGTGCGCAGACAATTTATTCTCTGGTTTAATCCACAGTGGCATGCGGTTGGTTGCAATACCTTGCTCGTTTTTCTCTATTTTACCACTGGCATAATCAAAGTATTGTTCCATGTCGGGATTGATATCTTTGAAAAATGACCAAACACGCATTTCGCAAAAACGGGCTCCGCCGAAAGTCAGGGGAGCATAAACATCTGAGAAACTAAAATCCTTATCTTCACCTTCATAGTAACCTTTTTCTTTAGCAAAAGAAATTACGTCAGGTGAATGAAAAGTAGTTTGTTCTTTATTGAACCAATCATTTTTTTCCTGAATGGGAAAAGTGGTAATACGCGCCTGGTTGGCATGAGCCGACACATAACCATCAGGGATTTGGCGGGCTACATAAACAATACCCTTGTTTCCCGGTCCTTTTCCAATGATTTCCATGATCCATACTTCATTCTTATCAGCAATAGATAATGATTCACCGGAACTATAATATCCATATTCTGAGGTTAGTTCAACCATTGTTTTGATGGCTTCGCGAGCCGTTTTGGCACGTTGAAGCGTTAGGTAAATTAAGCTGCCATAATCAATGATCCCGGTTGTATCGCGAAGTTCGCTCCTTCCACCATAAGTTGTTTCGCCAATTGCCAATTGATGTTCATTCATATTTCCGACCACAGCATAAGTATGTTCAACCTGGTCAATTTCTCCAAGATATTTCCCGGTATCCCATTCATAAACTTTTACTTTACTGCCCTTTGGATAATCGGCAGCTGGTCTGAAATACAATTCACCATAAAGTACATGGGAATCTGCGGCATAACTAATAATGTTAGAACCATCGGTAGAAGCACCTTTGGTTACCAGGAAATTGGTACAGGCATCAGCCGGCAAAAAGGCAAAGGCCGTAACAAAAAGGGCCAGAATCGATGCAATAATTGTTCTTCTCATTGGTCTATATTTAATTGTTTATAATGTCAATAGCAACAAAAATAGAAAAAATATTATCAATACCTTATCTCAGAAGATAAGTGTGCAGATATGGACATAAAATTTCTACCCTACAAAATAACCTCACGCACATTCAACAAATATTTTCAATAGTAAGCATAATCAGCAGCAGCCCAAAAAAAAGCAGGGAATTCATTTTTCTTAAAAAAAATAGCGAGATATTCCTGTTTAATATTTTGAAAAAAACCGTATCTTAGCACAGCATTGCACAAAATCCGGATTAAGGCGGGATTTGTGCATATTTTTTGGCCGGACATCCGGCGCAACCAGCATTTGTAAGAAATTGTAAAATCTTTTGACATGAAAATTGATGTGCTACTTGGCCTGCAATGGGGCGATGAAGGAAAAGGAAAAGGTGTGGATTTGCTCACACCCAGGTATGATGTAATAACCCGTTTTCAGGGAGGACCAAATGCAGGTCACTCGTTGGAATTCCATGGTAAAAAGCACATTTTACATCTCATACCTTCAGGCATTTTTCATGATAGCATTAACCTTATTGGTAATGGAGTAGTCATTGATCCCGTAAAATTCATGGATGAGATTTACAATCTAAAAAAACTTGGTATTGATCCCGAAAGCAAACTGCTCATATCGCGCAAAGCGCACTTAATTTTACCAACGCATCGCATACTGGATGCCGCCATTGAGGCTGCAAAAGGCAAAGAAAAAATTGGATCGACTTTACGCGGCATCGGGCCAACGTATCGCGATAAAATTGGTCGTGACGGGCTACGCGTTGGTGACATAGAAACAGCCGACTTTAAGCAAAAATATGAAAGGCTTAAAGCCAAGCATGAGCTGTTGCTGGGCCAGTATGATTTTGAATATGACCTTAAGGAAGATGAAAAAGCATGGTTTGAAGCCATTGAAACCATGAAAAATTTTGAGTTGGTAAATTCCGAATATCGTATCAACCAATATATTGAACAGGACAAAAAAATACTGGCAGAAGGTGCTCAGGGCACACTGCTCGATGTAGACTTTGGCTCCTATCCTTTCGTTACTTCCTCCAACACAACCATAGGTGGAGCATGCACAGGGATGGGTATTGCGCCACAAACAATTGGAAATGTAATTGGTATTGTTAAGGCTTACTGCACACGAGTGGGATCGGGTCCATTCCCTTCAGAACTACATGATAATGACGGGCAGCAACTTAGAGACAAAGGTGCCGAATACGGTTCAACAACTGGTCGCCCGCGCCGATGTGGCTGGCTCGATTTGGTAGCGCTAAAGTATGTGGTTATGCTAAATGGCGTAACTGAAATTATTCTGACCAAAGCAGACGTGCTGGATGAATTTGAGACAATTCAAATTTGTACAGCCTACAAAATAAATGGTAAAGAGACTACAGAACTACCTTTTGACATCAACACCCCAATAGAACCCGTTTACACAGAACTAAAAGGCTGGAATACACAGATTAAAGAAATGCGCAAACCAGAGGAATTGCCCGGGGCATTCAATGATTATTTAAAATTTATTGAAGACTACATTAATGTGCCTGTAAGCATTGTCTCTGTTGGACCAGACCGCGACGCAACCATTTACATGAAGTAAGCAAAGTAATTGCGTTGAAGGTATCTGAATTGGCATATTCTAAAATTATGCCTTAACAATCGCCATATCTAAGCCCAAAGAAAAAAAAGCTATCCGAAAAAATTCAGGGTCTGGGCAGATACACAAAAAATTCAGATCCCTTACCCTCTTGACTTTGTACTTTAATTTTGCCACCGTGCTTAGTTATAAATTCTTTGCTCAAAAGCAAGCCTAATCCGGTTCCTTTTTCCTGGTTTGTGCCAGGTGTTGTAACCTTTTCAGAAATTTTAAAAAGTTTTTTCTGGGTTTCATTTGGCATTCCTACCCCAAAATCCTTCACCGATATAATTATGTTTTTATTTTTTTCCAAAGCGCCTATCTCTATTTTACCACCTTTATGGCTAAACTTAATTGCATTTGATATTAAATTTCTCAAGATGGTATTAATCATATTCACATCTCCATATGCTTCAAGTTCAGGCGGGATCTGCACATCAGTGCGTATGTTTTTCTCTAATATCTGACTGTAGAGTCCGGTTATACATTCATCAACTAAATGGGATAGTTTAAATAGACCAGGATCAAATTTTGTGCGGTTCATCTGCGAACCAGCCCATTCTAGCAAATTCTGAAGCAATTTATATGAGTTTCTACTTGATTTATAAATATTACCAGCATATTGCTTTATCGTTTCTTTATCGTATTTATCAATTTTGGTGTATAAAAAATTAGAGAAACCCATAATCGCATTGAAAGGATTTTTCAAATCATGCGATATTATTGAAAAGAATTTATCTTTTGTGGCATTTAATTCTTCGAGTTCTTTGCTTCGATTGGTAAGATCCTGCTTTGCCTGCCTCAATTCTTTTTCGACTTCCTTTAATTTACTAACATCAATCGCCAATTGAAAATGGGCCTGCCTGCCATCAACCCATCTTATTGGGCGATCAATTATATAAAAGTCTTTTTTTAGCGATTCGTTAAAGTGCTCCCAATAACATGACTTATTTTTTGTGAAAATTTCATCATGTTTGCAAAAAGAACAGGGTTCATCGTTGTTTTGCAAAGCCCTGAAGCATTTTTCACCCGAAATATTGTGTCCTACAACCTCATTAACAGCCTGATTAGCAAATAATATTTCATAGGTATGCTTATCTGCCACATAGATAGGCTCTGTAATGCTGTTCAAGAGTGAGAGAAACTGTTCCCGCTCTGTCTTCAGTATCTCATTACTCTCATTAAGTTTTTCGTTTATTACGTTTAATTCTTCATAAGCAGAATTTAGTTCTTCCAAATTAACTTCCAGTTCATGATTTAATTCAGCAACCCTGAACTCATCTTCTTTTCTGCTTGTAATATTTTCCTTTATAGCAATATAACCTATGTGTTTACCTTCCTGAAACAAAGGTGCCATTGTAGCTCGTTCCCAGAAATGTGTGCCGTTTTTGTGTTTATTGATAAACTCACCGGTCCATACATTGCCGCTGGCAATAGTTTCCCACATTTCTTTATAGACTTCCGGTGATGTTTTTTCTGATTTCAATATCCTGGGATTCTCTCCTATTGCTTCTTCAACTGTGTAACCTGTTAATTCAGCAAATTTCGGATTTACATATTCAATTGTGCCATCCAAATCAGTAATTACTACAGATGTAGGACTTTGTTCTACAGCTGTCTGAAAGCGATTTGCTTCGTATCTTGCTTTTACCTTTTCTTCAATATCAAATATTACTGAATGCAAAATTATTCCTGTTTTTGTATTAACAGGATGACTGTAGACTTCCACATTCCTTACTTCCCCATTTTTCAACCTGTGTCTGAATAAAAAGTAATTTCTTTTCTGAGTTTTAGCTTTCTGGATTTCAGCTGCTATTTCATCTTCACTTAAAATATTAATTTCTGATATTTTCATGCTCAGCATTTCCCGCGCACTATAACCGTAATAATTTAGAGCTCCGTCATTGGCATCAAGGATATTTCCAGTTGCAGAGTCAATAAGTAAACCTATTGTTTTACTTTCGCTAAAAACACGCTTGTAATCAATTTGCGTTATTGAATCGCCATTACCTGATGCTGTTCGGGCAAACTCCTCAACAGTTTTATAAAGCGCACTATTACGTTCCTCGCTAAACTGTTTCAGTATTTCATTTAACTTTTCCATCATAACTACCGGAGTTATTTTCAGCTGAACCTAAACTATAAATATAAAAATATTAAATTAAATACATAGCTCACCCGGGAATAAAAAGGCCACCATGGAAAGTCCATAGTGGCCGTTCAATTTTTTTAATAATAATCTTATGCCTTCTCCAGCTCAACTGTAAAGTGGCGCATTATTGGGGCTTCATTCTTTATTTTGTAGCCTTTGGCAATTGTATGCCGCCTGTCATAAACATTTTTAGCAGCAGCAGCAATTACATCTATATGGTTATTGGTATACACCCTTCTGGGGATGGCCAAACGCAGTAATTCCATTTTGGGGTAACGGTTTTCGCGCGTATCGGGATCACGGTCAGCCAACAGAGTTCCAATTTCTACACCTCTTATTCCAGCCTCAAGATATAATTCAATTCCCAGGGTTTGCGCTATATATTCCTCTTTTGGCACATTTGGCAAAACCTTTCTGGCATCAATAAATATAGCATGTCCGCCAGCCGGACGCTGATATGGAACGTTATACTCATCAAGCTTTTGCCCCAAATAAGCTACCTGCCTGATACGGGTTTCGAGGTATTCAAATTCGGTTCCTTCGTCGAGCCCAACAGCAAGCGCATTCATATCGCGGCCACTCATACCTCCATATGTTATAAAGCCTTCGAACATAATATTATAAGTCGAAGCCTTTTTAAAAACTTCTTCATCTCTGAAACAGACAAAACCACCCATATTAACTATGGCATCTTTTTTTGACGACATTGTGGCATAGTGGGCATACTGGTACATTTCCAAAACAATTTCTTTAATGGACTTGTCTGCATATCCCTGCTCGCGAGTTTTAATAAAGTAGGCATTTTCTGCAAAACGTGCAGAATCAAACAGCAGTTTCACTCCATATTTATCAGCCATTTCAGCCACTCCCTTAATGTTGGCCATTGAAACAGGCTGCCCGCCAGCAGTATTGTTGGTCAGTGTAACCACAATAAATGGTATTTTTTCCCGGGGGGTATCTTTCAGTACATCCTCCAGCTTGGTTAAGTCAATATTACCTTTAAAAGGATGCTCATTTTCAGGATCAAAAGCTTCGTCAATGGTACAATCGATGGCATGCGCACTACGAAACTCAATATGTCCTTTGGTTGTATCGAAATGGCTGTTGCCCGGAACAATATCTCCGGATTTAACCAAAACAGAGAAAAGCACATTTTCAGCAGCGCGTCCCTGATGAGTTGGTAGGAAATGATCAAAACCCAGAATATCTTTGAGCGCCTTTTTCATGTTGTAATAACTCCTTGCTCCGGCATACGACTCGTCGCCAGTCATCATAGCAGCCCATTGTTGGTCGCTCATGGCACCGGTTCCGGAATCGGTAAGTAAATCGATATAAACCTGCTCACTTTTAAGATTAAATAAATTATATCGTGCGTCTTTTATCCAATTTTCACGCTCTTCGCGTGTGCTTTTACGGATCGACTCCACCATTTTTATTTTATAGGATTCAGCAAATGGAATATCCATAATTATGATATTTTATAAGTTTATAATTTTTTGATAAGAAAATAATCGGAGGGAGAAAAACTACTAATAGTGAAAAACATCGCGGCGCTTAATATTCAAATAGCGCGTGGCAGCCAGAACGGTTATGTCATTTTTCACATCCATATTTGAAAGCAAAATTATTGATTTGTTACTTTTTTTCAAAGATATTAAACTTAAAATCCATATTTTTGTTGGTAATGCTTTTAAAACCCGAGAATTAGAAAAAGAATTATCATGAAGCTACTTACAACTATTATGCTCACAATGGCAGTAATTATTTCATATGGCCAGCAAGACACAGCAAAAACAGTTGAGCAAAAAAAAGACACTGTATGGACATTCGAAGGTCAATCGAGCCTAAATTTCACACAAGGATTTCTGGAAAACTGGTCACAAGGTGGTGAAAATTTCTTAAGTACATTGCTTTTAAACGATTACACCATATCTTACGATAAAAAACGTGCGTCATGGGAAAACAGTTTTAATTATAAACTAGGTGGCACTCAGCAGGGAGATCAGGACATGAGAAAAACAGAAGATATATTTGAATTCAATAGTAAATTTGGATATGATATATCGAATCGCAACATCTTTTTTTCAAACATCATTAACTTCAAAACACAATTTCTTAAGGGTTTCGACTACGGTAGCGGGAACGATAGTATAGCAATAAGTCGATTCCTTAACCCTGGCCATCTGGTTGTTGCAACAGGTTTTGAATACAAATACGATAAAATATTAAGTGCCATGATATCGCCGCTTTCAGGGAAAGCAACTTTTATGACAGATACTGTAAAATACAATCCCGAAACTTTTGGTATAGATGGCGATAAAAACTTTAGAGCAGAGATGGGTGCATACATTCGAATAAAATTCAAAAAGGAACTGATTAAAAATGTCAGTATTAACACATCACTCGAACTATTTAACAATTATTTTGACCACCCTGAAAACATTGATATTGACTGGCAATCAACAATAACCTTTAAGGCCAATGATTTTATCAAAACTGTACTGTTCACACATTTTGTATATGACCAAAATGTTTCCCAATACTGGCAGGTAAAAGAGACCCTTGGTATTGGTATAGCCTACAGCATCAAATAATAAAAAATGAGAATATTGTAATGGCAGCGTAAAGTATGCTTGCAATGCCATTTGTGGTAAAAAAAGCTAAATTAACTTTGGACAAATCTGAAACCTTGACTATCAAATGTTGGTATAGTAGCAACAAAACAAAAATACCGGCACCAATGAAATAAATATAGGTAAGGTTAAGCCAGGTTCCAATCAGTATAATAATTACCCCAGAAAATAGATGTATCGCCCTGGAAATCCACAAGGCGTTTTTTCTACCAAAATATGAGGGTATTGAGAACAATCCCTGCGCTTTATCAAAATTATCATCTTGCAGGGCATAAATAATATCGAAGCCGGTTACCCACAATAGCACAGCTACTGACAGCATAACCGGTACCAGATGAAAAGTGCCTGTAACCGCTAAAAAGGCACCAATGGGCGCCAACGACAAACCTAATCCGAGGATAAAATGACAAAGCCAGGTGAATCTTTTGGTAAGGCTATATCCCAGTACCACGGCTATGGCTACAAATGACAGATAGAAACAAAGCAAATTTATAAACCATGTGGTAATAATAAATGCCAATACATTAATAATCACAAACCAACCTGCGGCCTGAACCGAAACTGCCCCTGAAGGTATTTCTCTGGAAGCTGTACGGACATTTTGCGCATCAATATTGCGATCTATATACCGATTGAAACCCATAGCAGCATTGCGTGCAAATACCATTGCAAGCAATACTTTCAACAGGTCGAGCCAATTAAAGCCCCCATCAAAATATACGGCAGCCATAAAATATCCAACCAATGCAAATGGCATAGCAAAAACAGTATGGGCAAACTTCACGAGTGAAAGAAACTTTTGCATAAAGCAAGATTTAAAACTTGCGTAAAAATAGCAACTTTTACACATCCTAAAAAAACTAACACCTCTAGTTTAGAGGTCTGCTTCACTAAAAAAATTTGATTTTCCTGATAGATTTTGCTACATTGTTAGTAATTAAAAATAAAATACTATGAACCGAGCCATGACCAAATTTTTGTCACACACGCACATGATTATAAGGAAGCTAACAGACCATGTGAAGTGTAATTGAAACATCATGGCGAGCTCCATATGACAATTAAAATCAAAATTATAAACATATGAAAAAATTGCTTATTACCTGCCTTGTAATCATCTTTTCACTGAGCCTTTTTGGACAAAAAATTATTGATTACAAACAGTGGTCAAACCCAACAGTATTTCAAACAAGCCCAACGCCAGTAATTACAGGTTTTGGAGAGTATAGCGATTCCCTATCAAATGTGTACGATGGCAAAACATTCTTTGCCAACGGAACTGATTATTTCCAGATAGAATCCTGGGCCGATTACTACTATTGGTTTACACAAAAATTCTGGTATAAATTCAGAAACCCTGAATTATACGAATATTTTTACCTGACGGAGGATAATTATGAAATGGCCAGATTTGTCGCTACTCAGTACCTAGGTAAATACTACCCTTCTGCGCTTACGATTCAACTTGAACCGGGTAAGTCAAAAAGTACTGTCAACAGGACAGCAGGAGGTGCTCATTATGCAAGCAACATTAAGCAAGTACAGGAACTGCAAAAAGACCTCAAGGACCCAATAAACAAAGTAAAGGTCAGAACTTTTAACTATGACATCAATGAAGGGAAAGTGAGAGCGAAACGAGAAGCCACAAAAAAGAGATATGACTACAGCCAGCCAAACAACTCAGGTATCCGAACGTTCAAGCATAAAACAGTTCCAGCAAAAATAAATTCGAAACGAATAAACCAATCGAAGAGCCGAAGCACCAGAAGGAGTGGCTCGTCTAATTCGAAACGGACAAAATCAAAACCATCAAAAAGCAGGGAACGATAAACGACTTTTAATTTCAACAAGGCCATTTTGCGAATCTGAACAAAAGGTTCCCGAAATGGTCTTTTTTATTATACTGACACAAATTTTAACATTATATTTAACTGCACTTTAATAACCAATGAAAACCTATATTGAATAGAACAAAAACAATAAAAAATTACCTGAGGTCAGGTTTTAACTGGCGTATAGCATTTGCTTTTTTGGCCGGAGCCATTGCTTCTGCCTTATTAATGGATTTCCCCTTCTTTTCGACTCCCATAAAAGACACAGCTTTTACCGAAGGATTTAGCAATTTACTTGCAACCATCACTGCCTCGATAATAGAGGTCAATGGCTATGAAGTTACTTTGAAGGAACCAAGCATTTTATTTACAAAGTCGAATGGAATTTATTTTGCATTTGGCTGTCTGGGCTATCGCCAAATCATTTGGTTTTCTGTATTTCTGTTAATCAGCCCTGGTAAGCCCATAAATAAATCCTGGTTCATACTCCTGGGAATTATCATTATTGAATTCAGCAACGTATTGCGGGCTGCAATTATTGGCATAAGTAATTATCATAACCCACAATCCTTTGAAATTATTCATGCCCAGGGCACCATCTGGTTTGTTTACGGCACAGTGCTTCTGCTTTGGCTGTTTTGGTTAGAGAGTTTAAAAAGTGACATTCTGTCACACACAACCCACACTGCATAATATCGTATAATCAAATATAAAACAAACATATACATTAATTTACACATATCAATTTAAACAGAAGTGGAATAAAGTTTGTTAATATTTTGGAAAAAAATAGACAGTTATGTACTCTAAAACCAACATATTTAGTTTCAAAGAAGA
>Ga0102938_10000380_pt1 | contig 32541 bp, 31 predicted proteins | sample SalPonR2_B_D2_MG_FD_84516 | JGI IMG/M metagenome (GOLD analysis project Ga0102938, IMG submission 84516) | Salt pond soil microbial communities from South San Francisco under conditions of wetland restoration - Salt Pond MetaG R2_B_D2_MG | ecosystem: Environmental > Aquatic > Marine >...
ACAGCGCAACGCCTCGAGCGGGTCGTACCTGGCCGTCGGGTTGGCGGCCAGTCCGGCCTCGACAACGGCGGTCTTGACCGCAAGCCCCGCATCATCGACCCCGGTTCCCCGACCGGTCCAGTCGGCCGCCGCGCCGCCGAACAGGGCAAGGGCGATGGCCGCCGCAGAAGTGGTGTTCCCGATCCCCATCTCGCCGGTGACCAGCAGGTCCGCGCCGGGATCCACGGCATCCCAACCTGTCGCCAAGGCTGCCATGCAGTCCTGCGCGGTCATGGCCGGGCCTTGGGTGAAATCGCTCGTGGGACGATCCAGGTCCAGCGCGTGCACGCTCAGCGCTGCGCCAGCCAGGTCGCACAGCTGGTTGATCGCGGCCCCGCCGGCCTGGAAATTGACTACCATCTGGGCGGTCACATCCGCCGGAAAGGCGCTGACACCCTGCGCCGTGATCCCGTGGTTTCCCGCAAAGACCAGCGCCTGCGCGTTGGCGATCCGGGGGCGAGGGTCATCACGCCACGCCGCGTACCAGATCGCCAACTCCTCAAGCCGGCCCAGCGCGCCGGGGGGCTTGGTCAAGCTGTCGTTGCGGGTCCGCGCGGCCAGGCGGGCTGCGGCAGAGGGGTCGGATGCCCCGGTCAGAGCCGCCCTGAAACCGGCAAAACTGGTGGGCATGGCAAGATCGGTCATGGCGCGGCTTTCCGTTGCGTTCATAAGGGGTTCGGGGTTTAGCTGCAGCGTGACCCCACCGTCGGGGCGCAGAAAGGCCCAGTCTTGAACCACAGGCAAGCCCCAATCGAGACCCGCCTGATCGATCTGCGCGACCCGGTGCGTGCGCTGACGCTGCTGACACGTCTGCCGGTGCCCGGCGCGGACGGTCTGCGCGGGGCGGCGGCGGCCTGGGCCTGGCCCTTGGCCGGCCTGATCGTGGGCGGCCTCGCGGCCCTGGCTGCGCTGGCAGCCCATGGCCTGGGCCTGTCGGCGGGCGTGGCGGCGGGTGCCGCCCTGATCACGGCGACATTGGTGACCGGGGGCCTGCACGATGACGGGTTGGCCGATTGCGCCGATGGGTTCTGGGGCGGGTATGACCGGGCACGGCGGTTGGAGATCATGCGTGACAGCCGGATCGGCAGCTACGGGGTGCTGGCGCTGATTTTCGCGGTGGGATTGCGGTGGCTGGTCCTGGCGCAGGTGATCGCGGTCGTCGGACCCTGGGTCGCGTGCGTTGTTCCAGCCATGCTCAGCCGGGCGGCCATGGCAGGCGTGATGGCCGCCCTGCCCTTTGCGCGCCAAGACGGGCTTGCACGGCATGTGGGTCGGCCGAAGGCTGGAACGGCGCTTGCGGGGATCGCCCTGTCATGCGGCGCGGCCGTGCTGATTGCAGGCGCGCCCGGTCTGGTTGCCGCCATGGCCGCCGCTGCCGGCGCGCTGCTGGTGATGCAGATCGCGCGCGCCAAGATCGGCGGTCAGACCGGGGATGTTCTTGGCGCGACGCAGGTGATGTCCGAGGCCGCCGCCCTGATCGGGCTGGCGACGGTTCTGGCCTAGCAGGGTCTGGTGTAATACCCGCCACGTCCATCGGAATAGGCACATTCGCGTGTCGCCTGGTTTTGCGCAATCAGCGTGCCCGCCGCTGCACCGGCCAGAACGGCCACAGCCGTCCACTGCGGGTTGGCGTCAAGCATTTCGGCGCCGACAAGGCCTGCGGCGGCGCCGAAAACGCCACCGGCAATGGCCTGGTTCTGCGGGGTCGGCTGGCAGGCGGACAGCGCCACCACAGCCGAGAGCAGGGCCGCGATAATTGGAAACTTCATCATGGTATCCTTCTTGAGCGTTGGCGGCAGGCCAACGGCTGAGTCCCCGATCCCGTCGGGTACAGTACGAAAAAAACCCGCCGCACCATAGGTGCCGCGGGTTTTCAACGATGCTTTTGAGCGGGTTTACGCCGCGCGCGCGGTCAGCACCTCGTCGACCTGACGCTGAACACCGGCCTCATCCATGCCCTTCACGGCCGCCAGTTCGCGCGTCAGCCGTTCCAGCGCGGCCTCGTACAACTGACGCTCGGAATAGGACTGTTCGCGCTGGTCATCGGCCCGGTGCAGGTCGCGCACGACCTCGGCGATCGAGATCAGATCACCGGAATTGATCTTTTGTTCGTATTCCTGCGCCCGGCGCGACCACATGGCCCGCTTGACCCGCGCCTTGCCTTTCAGGGTATCCATGGCCTTTGAGACCACGTCAGGCGACGACAGGGACCGCATCCCGACCTCGGTCGCCTTGGCGGTTGGCACACGCAGGGTCATCTTGTCCTTTTCGAACGAGATCACGAAGAGCTCCAGGGTCATGCCCGCGATCTCCTGCTCTTCGATCGACACGATCTTGCCAACCCCATGGGCGGGATAAACGACAAACTCGTTGGGGCTGAATTCCTGCGATTTCCGCGACTTACTCATTTAGGATCCTTTCTTTCCAGCGTACATCAGGCGACAAAAACACCCGGGGAAAGCAAGGGCTTTCCTCTGGCTTGCAACATCGTTCCTGAGAGCCGGGCAGGGTGGCACACCTGCAATTCAAATTTCGACAGCTACTTGGTGCGTTATACATAGCACATTTTTCGGCATATTCAAAGCTGCTCGAGTGGCGTCCCAAGCCAAAACCCCTGATTTCAAGGCGCTACAGGGCAAGTTCCCGCCCATCGGCGGGCATCAGGCACGCGAATCGGCAAGATGGCTCAGCCGCCCTCGCCTGCCTCTTCCGAGAACAGTTCCATCTTTCCGGGTTGCCCATCCGCATCCTCGGCACCCGGAAGCGGATCCTTCTTGGTGATGATGACCGGCCAGGCCTCGGAATACTTGCGGTTGAACTCGACCCATTTTTCCATATCCGGCTCGGTATCGGGCCGGATCGCGTCAGCGGGGCATTCAGGTTCGCACACGCCACAGTCGATGCATTCGTCGGGATGGATCACAAGCATGTTTTCCCCCTCGTAGAAGCAATCCACGGGGCACACCTCCACGCAGTCGGTGTATTTGCAGGCGATACAGTTTTCGGTCACGACATACGTCATCGACACCCTCGGCTGGTCAGTATTGCGCGTCTGCTACGTCAGCCACCCGGCCAATGCAAGACCGCTGCGCATCACAGGTTTCGGCCCCAACTGTAAGGTTTGATTGACAGTGTTCAAGAGCGTTTTTCGCTTTCGGAAAAAGCGCTACGTCGTGCCGTCCGCATCGTCGCGGATCGCATCCATGTCACGCCTGGCCTTTTTCGTGGGGCGCGGTCCGACGCGGGTCGCGCCGTCGGGATGACCCGGCTCGGGCGCGGGGGTCAGATCATCGTAAAGCGCCTGGGCCTCTGGCGCGGGACCGCGCCGCGTGGCGAGCGACACGATACGGATGACGCGGATCCGATCGCCTTGCGGAAAGGTCAACACATCGCCCTGCCCCACCCCCGTGGCGGGTTTGACGACACGGGCCGCATTCACGCGGACATGGCCGGCCGACACCTGCCTGGTGGCAAGGCTGCGGGTCTTGAAGAACCGCGCCTGCCACAGCCATTTGTCGATCCGGTCTGTCGCGCGCGGGTCGGTCAGGATTTGCTCTTCAGACCGGCAAGCGCCTGGGCAAAGGGATTGTCCGGGTCGATACGGTCTTTCTTTTCGGGCCGGGCGGTAAAGGTCTTGGGGCCTGCTTCGCGTTGCGGTTTGCCCCCTTTGCCACGGGGTTTGCCCGCGGCCCCCTGGGGTTTATTGCCTGCCCTCGGTTTGCCGCCGCCTTCGGCCCGGCGCGGGCCCTTGCCTGCGCCACCCTGACGGCGCGGTTCCCAGGCGAAGGTATAGAACACCTCCATCTCGGGGGCGGTATCGGTGACCTCCGCTGGTGCCTCGGCTGCCGGTTCGGCGGGTGTTTCGGCAGCGGATTCGGCAGGTGTTTCAGCAGGTGTCTCGGCAGGTGTTTCGGTCACGGATTCCAGAGGGGTTTCAACCGGATCGGCAGGGTCCGGCGCGTCGACCACGACGTCAGGCGCGGCGGCCGCGGCTTCGGGCGCCTGTGCCTTGACCTTGGGCCGCTCGCCCCGGTCGGCCTTGTAGCCAAGCCCGCCCATCAGATCGGCGAATTGTTCCAGTGTCAGGCCGGTGATCGACAACATGTCGGCCGTGGCCTCGAAACCCCGGCGCGTATCCTGGCCGCGCAGCATGTCGGCCAGACGTTCCAGCATGTCGATGCGGATCGCGCGGGTGCCGGCCGGACGGTAGCCCGACATCGTGTAGTAGCCTTGGGGCTGTTCGGCATCATGCGGGATGGTGACCAGACCCGGTGGCGGGCTTTCGGGGAAGATGTCGAGCCCTTTTGACAGCCCCCACAACACCAGCCGCAGACGCGTCGGCGCGGGTTTCAGAAGCAGCGACTGGAAGATCGTGAACTGACCAAAGCGCACGCCGTGTTTGCGCAGCAGACCGCGCGCATCCTGATCGAGCGCCTTGATGTCATCGGCAATCTCGGCGCGGGGCACGATACCGAAGCCTTCGACCATGCGGAACGCAACGCCGCGCGCCAGCCCGGTGATCGCCTCATCGCGCGACATCGCCAGCAAAGGCTCGAACTGGGCCGCGATACGGCGGTCGATGAAATGCTGCAAACGGCGCTGAACCTTCTGGATCACCTCGGGCCCGGCTTCGTCATCGACAAAGGCCTCGGCCACGGGTTTGAGCGCCTCGGAGCCCGCGACGAGTTTGCCGACCGCCTGATCGCCCCACATCAACCCGCCCTGTTCCGTCACGTCGAATTCCGTGTCGGGGGCGTTGTAGAACCGGTCGGCCCGCAGATGAAACTCCGGGCGCAGTGCCGCCATGGCCGCCTGCCCGAGGGTCTTGGCCTCGTCCGGACTGGTGGTCTGATCCTGCCGGAACCGGAACCCTTCGATGCGGCCCAGAACCTGGCCCTCGATCGTCACTTCACCCTTGTCGTTCACATCAGCCACAAGGCTCTCCTTCTGCTTCAACCGGCGGAGCAGCACGCTCGTCCGCCGGTCGACAAATCTTTGGGTCAGCGCACCGTGAAGGGCGTCTGACAGGCGGTCTTCTACGGCACGGGTCGCCCCGCGCCAATGGCTTTCGTCATCGACCCATCCGCGGCGCTGCGCCACGTAGGTCCATGTCCGTATGAACGCAAGGCGTTTGGACAGCGTGTCGATGTCGCCTTCGGTCCGGTCGATGCGTTTGACCTGACGTGCCATCCAGTCGTCGGGCACCCGGCCCACATCATGCAGGAAATCGTAGATCCGGCCCAACAGCTCGGCATGTTCGATATGGCTGATCCCGCGAAAGTCGGGGATGCGGCACACATCCCACAGCAGCCGCACATCGCGCGCATCGCCGAGGCGCCTGGCCACATCCTCGCGGGTCGAGATCGCCTTGAGCGCCATCAGGTCGTCCGCTTCGCGGCCACGCGTCAGCCATTCGTCATCGGTGCGTTCCTCGAGCGAGGCCACCAGCCTGTCGACCGACCCGAAATCCAGATCGGAATTGCGCCAGTTCAACTTGCGAATCGGGGCAAAGCGGTGGCTCTCGATCGCCTCGGCCAGATCGTCGCGCAGGGGCGGCGCCTCGCCGGTGACGCCAAAGGTGCCGTCCTCGGTGTAGCGCCCGGCGCGTCCCGCGATCTGGGCCAGTTCGTTGGGCATCAGCTCGCGCATCTTGCGGCCGTCGAATTTGCGCAGCCCCGAAAACGCCACATGCCGGATGTCGAGGTTCAGGCCCATCCCGATGGCGTCGGTGGCCACCAGAATGTCGACATCGCCATTTTGGTACAATTCGACCTGCGCGTTGCGGGTTCTGGGGCTAAGCGCCCCCATCACGACCGCCGCGCCGCCCTTTTGACGCCGTAAAAGCTCGGCCATGGCATACAGATTATCAACCGAAAATCCCACAATTGCACTACGAGGGGGCATACGGCTTATCTTTTTCGAACCACTATACACAAGCTGTGAATAACGTTCGCGTCTCATGAACTCGCACCGCGGCACCAGGGCGGCGATCGCGTTGCGCATGGTGTCGGCGCCCAGAAACAGCGTCTCGTGCAGGCCTCGGGCATGCAGAAGGCGGTCGGTGAACACGTGGCCGCGTTCAGGATCGGCGCAAAGCTGGATCTCGTCGATGGCCACGAAATCCGCGCCATTGCCGACCGGCATCGCCTCCACCGTGCAGACCCAGTATTGCGTGCGGTCGGGCACGATGCGTTCCTCGCCGGTGACCAGCGCCACCACCGAAGGGCCGCGCAGGGCCACGATCCTGTCATAGACCTCGCGCGCAAGCAGACGCAGTGGCAAGCCGATGACGCCCGTGCGATGCGCCAGCATCCGCTCGATCGCGTAGTGGGTTTTTCCGGTATTGGTCGGACCAAGCACCGCGGCGATGCGGCCCCTGGTCGTACTGCCGTCCATCATCTGCGGCCTTTGTTCCCTTGCCGGCCGAAAGACCCGGACGCCCTAAAGCGCCTGGCCTTCCAGTTGCCGCGCGATCCGCGTCATGGCACCGTTTATTTCCTCGCGATGGGGATGTATAGCGTGCGCCGCCTCAAAGGCGCGCATGGCGTTTTCCAGGTCACCGATTTCCTCGAGCATGAAGCCAAGCCCGGTCAGCGCCCCGAAATGGCGCGGTTCCAGCGCCAGGACATGCTGGATATCGGAGATCGACGGGCCATAGCGCTGCGCCTCGAAGAACATTGTCGCCCGCGCGTTCCATCCTTCGGCGAATTCCGGCGCATGATCGGTCAACGCGGTCAGGTGGTTGTAGGCCGCTTCCATGTCGCCCGCGGCCAGGGCCGCACGGCCGCGCTGCAATAGGTAATCCGCCGTGGCCGAGCCCGAGCGCGACCACAGCATGTAGATCTCTTCCTCGACCACCTCCCAATTCCGCAGGTCCGGGTCGGCGAGGCGATCCAGCAGCTCGTCGGCACGGCTGTCCTGCGCCGCGGCAAGTAGGGGAACCCCGCACAGGATTGCCGCAAGGACAAGGTTGTAGAGATATCGAGACCACCGCATGATGTGAAAACTAGCATGTTCGCGCGGGTGATCCATATCAAACTGACGCGAACACGAAAACGCGATGGGAAAGGACCCCTTGAATGAGCGTGATTGACGCAGCAGTGGCCGCGATTTCGCAACGGATTTCCGGCGGCTTTGACGGCAGTGCCAAATTCATGATCGAAGGCGAAGGCGCCCTGATCATCGACGGCGCGGGCGTGCGAAAGGCCGATGACGGCGAAGAGGCCGACGTCACCATGACCGCCGACGCAGATACGTTCCAGGAAATCCTGTCTGGCGATCTGAACCCCACCTCGGCCTTCATGTCGGGCAAGCTCAAACTTGATGGCGACATGGGCACGGCGATGAAACTGGGAACGGTCTTGTCGTAATGCTGAATGGCGCGGCCCCCGTCGGATTGTCCCCTGCCCCGTTCTACCACGAAGTGGCCGAGGGACCGGCAGGGGTCGACGCCTATTGGGTCAGAAGTGCCGATGGCACCCGGCTGCGGATGGCCGTGTGGCCGGCCGGCGAAAAGGGCACGGTCGTGCTGTTTCCGGGCCGCACCGAATATGTCGAGAAATACGGCCGCGTCGCCGCTGACCTGGCGACGGCAGGCTACGGCATGGTCAGTTTCGACTGGCGCGGCCAGGGGCTGGCCGACCGCCCGCAACACCGCCGCGACATGGGCCATGTCGTCAGTTTCTCGGAATACCGCGAAGATGTGGCCGCGTTCCGCGCGGCGATGGACCAGCTGGATCTGCCGGGTCCCACCTTCATGATTGCCCATTCCATGGGTGGGGCGATCGGGCTGCGCGCGCTTTATGACGGGCTGACGGTTCAGGCGGCGGTCTTCACCGGTCCGATGTGGGGCATCCAGATGCAGCCCGTTCTCAAATCGCTCAGCCCGCTGGTTCTGGGCCTCGCCGGCCCCTTGGGCTTCGGCAAGTCCTTTGCCTTCACCACCGGCCCTCACGTGCCGATGGAATTCGACGACAATGCCCTGACCACCGACCGCGATCAGTTCGACTACATGGCGCGTCAGACCGAACGCCATCCCGACCTTGCCCTGGGGGGGCCGTCGAACCTGTGGGTGAAGGCCGCGATCGCGGAAACCGCGGCCCTGATGCAATTGCCGCCCCCCGATGTGCCCACGCTGACCATTGTCGGCACACGCGAAAAGATCGTGGATGTCGACGCCATCGACAACCGCATGAAAACATGGCCTGGCAGCCGTTACCTGAAGATCGAGGGCGGCGAACACGAGGTCATGATGGAAAGCCCCGCACGGCGCAAGCAGACGATGGACGCGATCCTGGACCACCTGGCCGCCAACGCCTGAGCCTGCGCTCAGCCGTCGCTCAACACCCCGTTGTCCAGCCGCAAGACCCGGTCCATCCGGGCGGCCAGATCCATGTTGTGAGTGGCGATCAGCGCGGCCAGCCCGGTATCCCGGACAAGCGTCATCAGCGCCTCGAACACCGTATCCGCCGTACCGGGATCAAGGTTTCCCGTCGGTTCATCGGCCAGAAGCAGCCTGGGCTGATTGGCCAGCGCCCGGCAAAACGCCACCCGCTGTTGTTCGCCGCCCGACAAGGCCGCGGGCCGGTGATCGGCGCGCGGCTTCAGGCCCACGCTGTCCAGCAACATCGCGGCCCGCGCCTCGGCCTCGGGCTGTGTCACGCCATTGGCCAGTTGCGGCAGGATGATGTTTTCGGCGGCCGTGAATTCCGGCAGCAGATGATGGAACTGATAGACGAACCCCACCTGCCCCCGCCGCGCGGCGGTGCGCGCCCGATCGGACGCGGCCGACAGATCACGCCCCGCGATCTCGACCGTGCCCCCATCCGGCGTATCGAGCAGCCCCGCGATATGCAGCAGCGTGGATTTGCCCGCCCCCGACGGCGCCACCAGCGCCACCACCTCGCCGGCGCCGATCGTGGCCGACGCGCCGTTCAGCACCCGCACCTCGCCCGGCTGGCCAAGGTTGTACCCCTTCTCGATCCGGTCGAGCCGCAGCACCGTCTCGTTACTCATAGCGCAGCGCCTCGACCGGGTTCATCCGCGCCGCGCGCCGCGCCGGAAAGATGGTGACCACGAAACTCAGCCCCAGTGACAACACCACCGCAGACATCACGTCGCCCCATTCCAGCCGCGCCGGCAGCGCCGAGATCATCCGCACCGACGGATCCCAGACACCGCCGCCCGCCACGAAATTCACGAAACTGAAAATCGGGTCGATCCAGATCGCAAAGGCACAGCCCAGCACCACGCCCGCCAGCGTACCCGAAACCCCGATCGCAGATCCGCAGATGAAGAACACCCGCAGGATCGACCCCTCGCTCAACCCCATGGTGCGCAAGATCCCGATATCGCGCGACTTGTTCTTGACCAGCATGATCAGTCCCGAGACGATGTTCATCGTGGCGATCAGCACCAGGATCGACAAGATGATGAACATGATGTTGTCCTCCATCTGCAAGGCCCGCAGATAGGCGCCCGAACTGTCCTGCCAGGTGCGCAGGTAGGTGCCGTCGCCGGCTGCGCGCTGCACCGGCAGATACAGCAGGTCAACGGCTTCGGGATCCTCGACCGCCATGTCGACACTGTCGGCCACGCCGTCGCGTTCAAAGAATCGCTGCGCCTCGGCCATGGGCATGTAGATGCGCACGCTGTCGATGTCCCACCGCCCCACCCGGAAGATATAGACCACCTCGTAGGTGCCGATCCGCGCCGTGCGTCCGCCCGCCGTGCGCGCGCCGTTTGGCGACGTGATGCGGATCTCGTCGCCCACCCGCAGCCCCAGGCGACGCGCCAGCCCGTCGCCGATGGCAACCCCCTCGCCGTAGCGGTCAAGGCTGCCATAGGCGACCTCGGGGTCGCGCACCAGCGGCACCGTGCGCAGATCCTCCAGCGACATGCCGATCACCTGCCCCAGCGTATCCTCGCGGCTGCTCGACGCCATGACCTCGGCGCGCACAACGGCGGCGGCATGGGTGACGCCGGGCACCGCGCGCACCCGGTCGGCCACCGCCTCGGGCTCCAGCAAGGTGCGCGTCGTGGCCGCGCGCCCCTGCAGCGCCGCCGCGACATCGGGGTTGGCCGCGATGATAGCGCGTTCCTCGTCGGTGTAATCCAGCCGTTCGTGACCCAGAACGCTGATATGCGGGTTCGCCCCCAGGATCGTTCCGACGAATTCGTACCGGAACCCCGACCGCACGGCCAGGGTCGCGATCAGGGCCATCACCGCCAGCATGATCCCCAGGAAACTGATCCAGGTCATCACGCTGACCCCCCCGTCGGCGCGCCGCGCGCGCAGGTAGCGCCAGGCAATCATGAACTCGAAACGGGAAAAGGGCGGTGTCGACTGGGCCACGCGGAACGCTCTCCTTCTGGTTGGGGGCAAGGTGGGCAGTTTCGCCGTCCTGTCAAGCACCGCGCCCCCCCTGCCAGCCCCCGTGACGCAGGGGCCGATCTTGACCTCGTCCACGATAGACCGGCAAGTGGACATAAGAACGGAGCGCGACATGTTTCAACCTGCCATCACCGGAACCGGGCTGTTCACACCGGCCGAACGCATCACCAATGACGAATTGGTGGTGGCCTTCAACGCCCATGCGGATCGCTGGAACGCCGCCAATGCCGACGCCATCGCGGCCGGCCAGCTCGAGGCCAAGGCCCATTCCTCCTCCGATTTCATTCTCGCCGCCTCCGGCATCGAACAGCGCTACGTGCTGGACAAGACCGGCGTGCTCGACCCCGAGGTGATGCACCCCTGGCTGCCCGAACGCGCGATGGACGAGCCCGCCATCATGGCCGAAATGGGCGCCACCGCCTGCCGCGAAGCGCTCGAGATGGCGGGCGTCGCCGCACCCGACGTGGACCTCGTGATCTGCGCGGCCTCCAACCACGAACGCGCCTATCCCGCCATCGCGATCGAGATCCAGCAGCTTCTGGGCACCGGTGGCTTCGGCTTCGACATGAACGTGGCCTGTTCATCGGCCACCTTCGGCATCCAGGCCGCCGCCGACATGATCCGCGCAGGCTCGATCCGGCGCGCGCTCGTGGTCAACCCCGAGATCTGCTCGGCCCATCTCGAATGGCGCGACCGGGACTGCCACTTCATCTTCGGGGATGTCTGCACCGCCGTGTTGATCGAGCGAGAGGACCTGGCCCGGCAGCCCGCCTTCCGCATCCGATCGACCCGCTGCGCCACGCAGTTTTCCAACAATATCCGCAACAATAACGGGTTTCTGCGCCGCACCCGGCCCGGCCACATGGACGACCGCCGCGACATGGTCTTCATGCAAAACGGCCGCAAGGTCTTCAAGGAAGTGCTGCCGCTGGTCTCGCACCATATCGCCGCGCACATGCATGACGACGGGATCACCGCCACCGATCTCAAGCGCCTTTGGCTGCACCAGGCCAACAAGACCATGAACGACTATATCGGCAAAAAGGTTCTCGCCCGCGACCCCGAACCGGGCGAACAGCCCAACATCTTGCAAGATTACGCCAACACCTCCTCGGCGGGCTCCATCATCGCCTTCGCCAGGCACTCGCGCGACCTGGCACCAGGCGACATGGGGCTGATCTGTTCGTTCGGCGCGGGCTATTCGGTGGGCTCGGTGATCGTGGAACGCACCGCCTGAGCGCGGCGCGCCCCTCCCCGTCCCTTTCTCTGTTTCGAAAATATCCCGGGGGGTGCGGGGGGCTGGCCCCCCGCCCGGTCGCGGCCGCAGGCCGCGACACTTCTCACCCCCGGCTATCGGCCTCGAGCCGCAGCTTCATCTCCACCAGGACCTTCTGCAATTCCAGCGTCTCTTCCAGCAGGCGCCGCGCCTCGTTGATCGAAATCACCCCGTCCTCGATCGACTGGTGATATTCCGCCATCAAGATCGCGAACCGCTGGCTGAGCGCGATGACATGGCTGTTCACGCCTTGCTCACCTTGCCCGCGCACCGAATTGCGCCGGTCCGAGCCATAGCTGATCTGCCCGCCATTCAGCTCCGCCAGCGCCGCCGTCACATGGGGAAAACTGGCCGCCGCCTCAAGGGCGGCCACCGCGTCGACGGGCATGAACCGGTCCGCGTGCTCGCCGGCATCCGAGAAATACCGCCCCAGCGTCGCCTTTGAGCGCCCCGTCAGATCGCAGGCCGAGGCATAGCCCACATCCTTGATCAGCCTCTCGGTGTGCCGCTTGAGATAGCCCTTTGCCGCGTCGGTCATCGCCGTCTCCCTCATCTGAGGCCACAAAAGCGGCTTTGCCCGCATCGGTCAACGTCCCCATCTTGAACATGCCGCGCCCCTGCGGCAAACCAGCGACATGGCAAAGCTCTACTTTCATTACTCCACCATGAACGCGGGCAAATCGACCCTGCTCCTGCAGGCGTCCTACAACTATATCGAACGCGGCATGCAGACCTACCTGATGACCGCGAATTTCGACGACCGCGCGGGCATGGGCAAGATCGGCAGCCGCATCGGGATCGAGGCCGAGGCCGACACCTACACCCAGGCCGATGACCTGTTCGCCAAGATCGCGGCACGGCTGGATCGCGGCCCCTGCGCCTGCGTGCTGATCGACGAGGCGCAATGGATGACGCGCGACCAGGTCTGGCAACTGGCGCGCGCCGTCGATGACCTCGGCGTGCCGGTCATGGCGTATGGGTTGCGCGTCGATTTCCGGGGTGAGTTGTTTCCCGGTTCCGCCGCGCTGCTGGCGCTGGCAGACGAGATGCGCGAGGTGCGCACCATCTGCCATTGCGGCAAGAAGGCCACCATGGTCATCCGCGTCGATGCCTCGGGGCAAGCCCTGACCGAAGGCGCACAGATCGAGGTGGGCGGAAACGACCGCTACATCTCGCTGTGCCGCCGTCATTACCGGGAGGCGACGGGTGACGGCCCCAAGGGGGCTTGAAACCCCGGCACCGCGCCACAGCTCTACTCACCTGTTCCGGCGACAGGCCCCATTTTCCGACGACATTCAAAAGGCAGGACCGCACATGACAGACTGGTGGAAAACCGGGGTCGTCTATCAGATCTATCCCCGCTCCTTCATGGACAGCGACGGGGATGGCATCGGCGATCTCAAGGGCATTGCAGACCGGCTGGATCACCTTGTCGATCTGGGCGTGGACGCAGTCTGGATCTCGCCCTTCTACCCCTCGCCGATGAAGGATTTCGGCTATGACGTCAGCGACTATTGCGGCATCGACCCGATGTTCGGCACGTTCGCCGATTTCGAAACCCTGCGCGATGCGGCCCATGCAAGGGGTCTCAAGATCCTGATGGATTTCGTGCCGGGCCATTGCTCGGACCAGCACCCGTGGTTTCAAGAGGCGCTGTCAGGCCCCGACGCGCCCAAGCGTGACTGGTTCGTGTGGTCCGATCCCGCGGCAGATGGCGGGCCGCCCAACAACTGGATCTCGGAATTCGCAGGCCCCGCCTGGACGCTCGACCAGGCCAGCGGGCAATATTACCTGCACATCTTCCTGCGCGAACAGCCGTCCCTGAACTGGTACAACCCCGACTTGCGTGTCGCCGTCTACGACGCGATGCGGTTCTGGTTCGACAACGGCGTCGACGGGTTCCGCGTGGATGCGGTGGAAAACATGGGGCCGGACATGTCCTTCAGGGACAATCCGCCCAACCCCGACTGGGTCGAGAAAATGGGGCCTGCCCGCTCGCTTCTGGGCACCTACACCAAACACCAGCCCGTCCTGCGCGACATCGTCGAAGAGATGCGCCGGGTCGCGGCCGAATACACGCCCGAACGCCTGCTGGTGGGCGAGGTCTATGGCTCCTTCGACGAGTTGATGGGCTATTACGGCAAGGACCTGACCGGCTTTCAACTGCCCTTCAATTTCGCCCTGATCGAAACCGACTGGGATGCCGAAACCATCGGCGGCCTGATCGACGACTACGAGGCGAAGCTGCCCGAAGGGGCCTGGCCCAACTGGGTTCTGGGCAACCATGACCGCGCCCGGATCGCCACCCGCGCAGGGCCCGCTCAGGCGCGCGTGGCCGCGATGCTGCTGATGACGCTCAGGGGAACGCCCACGATCTACCAGGGCGACGAATTGGGCATGGAAAGCGCCACGATCCCACCCGAGGCCGTGCAGGACCCGTGGGAGATCAACGTGCCCGGCCAGGGCCTTGGCCGCGATCCGGTTCGCACGCCGATCCCGTGGCGGACCGGCACGGGGGCGGGCTTCACCACGGGCCATCCATGGTTGCCGATCAGTGTTCCCCCCGAAGGCCCGGCGGCGGTCCAGGCCGAAGTACCCGGATCGATCCTGATGCTGCACCGCCAGCTTCTGGCGCTGCGCCGGGCAGAACCGGCCCTCACGCTTGGCGATTACGCCACGGTCTCGGCCCGGGACGGCGTGTTGATCTATGACCGCAGCCATGAGGGTCGGCAACTGCGCGTGGCGCTGAACATGACGGGCAAACCGCGCAAGGTGGATCTGACAGGCACCGTCTTGGTGCGCACGTCCGGCGCTGTGGGCGGTGCCGCGCCCGCCGAGCTGGCCGCGGACGAGGGCGTCATCCTGGCGGTCTGAGGCCGCACGCCTCAGACCGGGTTGGGCAGCGGCCGTCCCTCGGCATGGGCGATGCAATTGTCCAGCGCCATCGCCGCCATCGCCTCGCGCGCCTCAAGGGCTGCCGTGCCCAGATGGGGCAGCAAGGTGACGTTTTCCATCGCCTTCAACGCGGCGGGCACCTTGGGCTCGAACTCGTAGACATCCAGCCCCGCCCCCGCGATCCGCCCGGCCTCCAGGGCGGCGATCAGGGCGGTCTCATCGACCACGTCCCCGCGCGAGATGTTGACGAAAATGGCATGGGCCTGCATGGCGGCAAAGGCTTCCGCGCCCATCAGGTGATGGGTGTCCGCCCCGCCGGGCGTGGCCAGCACGACGATATCGGCGGCAGAAAGCGCGGCCTCCATCTCCATCTGTTCTGCAGGGAAATCCACCGACTTGGCCGAGCGGTTCACATAGACGATCCGGCAGCCGAACCCGAAATGGCAGCGCCGCGCGATGGCCTGCCCGATGCGGCCCATGCCGATCACGGCAACCGTCTTGCCCGACACATGCAGGCCCAGCATCTGGGTGGGGTGCCAGCCCGTCCACCGATCCGCGCGCACCATCCGTTCGCCCTCGCCGGCGCGCCGTGCGGTCATCAAGATCAGGGTCAGCGCGATATCGGCGGTGGCGTCGGTCACGGCGCCAGGCGTGTTGGTCACGGCCAGCCCCGCAGCCGAAGCGGCCGCCACGTCGATATGGTTGTAGCCTGCCCCGAAATTGGCCAGCAACCGGGCGCGCGGCGCGGGCACGGCGGCAAAAGCCTCGGCCCGGAACGCATCGCCAAGGGTCGGCACGATGATGTCATGGTCCGACAGGGCCGCCACGCACTCGTCATGGGTCATCGGCAGGGTCGTGTCGCGGCATGTCACGTCGAACCGTTCGCACGCGGCCGCCATGTTGCGTTCGGGCAGGCGGCGGGAAATCAGCAGTTTCATCAATGCATCCTTTGTCCGTTCTGGACGGTCTGATCCGGCGCCAGCAGCACGATCGCGCCGTCTGCATCGCTGACGCCCAGAACGAGGACCTCTGACATCACCGGCCCGATCTGGCGCGGGGGGAAGTTCACCACCGCCATCACCTGCCGCCCGATCAGGGCCTCGGGCGTATAATGGGCGGTGATCTGGGCCGAGGATTTCTTTTCCCCGATCCCGGGCCCGAAATCGACCCAGAGCTTGATCGCCGGCTTGCGCGCCTCGGGAAAGGGTTCGGCGCGGGTAACGGTGCCGCACCGGATATCGACCTTGAGGAAATCGTCGAAGCTGATCGGCGCGCTCATCCCTTCAACTCCCGGCTGCGATTTGCGGCAGCGGCGACCGTGCCGCGCATCAGGGGCATCAGGCCCGTGCCCTCGTCCATCAACACCTCAAGCCCGGCCTGCGTGGTGCCATTGGGCGAGGTCACGTTGATGCGCAGCTGTTCGGGCGTCTCGGCGACCGCCTCGGCCAGGGCGCCCGCCCCCGCCACGGTTGCCTTGGCCAGTTGCATGGCCATGTCATCGGGCAGCCCTTCGGCCCGCGCGGCGGCGGCCAGCGCGTCGATCATGTAGAATACATAGGCCGGGCCCGAACCGGACACGCCGGTGACCGCGTCGATCTGATCCTCGGCCGACAGGCGCACCACCTGCCCGATGGCCCCCAAGAGCCCCTCGGCCATGTCCAGATCGGCGGCCGTCGCAGACCCGTTGCCGATGATCGCCGTGATCCCCTTGCCGATGGCGGCGGGCGTATTGGGCATGGCGCGGATCACGCGGGTGGCCGCGCCCAGCACCGTCTCGAAACGCGCGATGGGCGTGCCTGCGGCGACCGACACGATCAACGTTCGACCGCCCCCCATCGGCGCCAACATCGGCAGCGCCTCGTCCATCATCTGCGGTTTGACCGCAACCAGCGCAACGGCCGGGTCGTCGGGCAGGCCCGAGTTCACGACCACGCCCTGCGCGCGGACCCAGTCGGACGGATAGGGGTCGATCACATGGACGGCCCCCGGCGCAATCCCGCCCTTCAGCCAGCCTTCCAGCATGGCCGACCCCATCTTGCCACAGCCCAGCATCACCAGCCCGCGGCGCGAAATATCATCGAAATTCATGGCTCCCCCGCATCAGTCGCGGGGCAGAGGTTAGTGCGCAATCCGAACAGGGGAAACCGTTATTCGGAGTGCGGTCACCGGACAATCAGGCGCGACCATAGCTTTCGGCGATGGCGATCTGCATGGCCTCTTCGGGGGTCTGGCTGCCCCAGCACGCCAGCTGGAACGCCGGATAGTAGCGCTCGGACGCCAGAACCGCCGTTTCGACCATGCACGCGATCTGATCGGGCGTGGCCAGCTGTTCGCCGGCCAGCACCAGGCCATAGCGATAGACCATCAGCTTTTGCTCGGCCCAGTAGGTGAACGCCCCGGCCCAGCACCGGTCATTGGTCAGGTTCAGGGTTTCGTAAAGCTTTGGCAGTGTTTCGGTCGGTGGCTCCATCTCGAAGGTGCAGATCATGCGCAGGGTTTCGTCATAGGCCGACCAGGCCAGGGTGACGGAATAGGTGCGCCACTGACCTTCGATGGCCATGGCGATCTGGTCATCGGCGATACGGTCGAAATCCCATTCATGATGGGACGCGAGCGTTTCCACGATGTCGATCGGGTGTAGGTCTTCGATGTCCAGATACTGCTCGGAATGCGACATTGCCCAGGCCTCTTGTTTTGGCAGCCTTCCGGGGCCTTGGGTCCAGAGCCAAGACGCCCGCTATCGGCTGGGTGTCTTTCATACAGATCGGGGCGGGCTGCCCCTGACCTACGAAATATGGTGCGGTGCTTTGGGAGGGCTGTAAAGAAATTTTTTTGTGACGGACAGGGCCGTGTCCCCAAGGGAACGGTTTACCCACAACATATTGCGGTTTGGGGATTACTCTGCCGCTAGGCGGGATTGTCGGGGTCGCACAAGGCAATGCCGGCCATCTTTTGCACAAACCCCGCCCCAGATGCCCCGCAGGCCCCACAGCATCATGCGCAAAAGGGGTCAGGAAACCCGACCCCTTCAAGGTATTTCGCAGCTGCGTCGAGGGTTTTGGCGCAGGCCCTAGCCCTTGTCGCCCTCAAGCGCGTCGAGCCGCGCCCTGAGGGCCTCGTTTTCCTCGCGCGCCTTCTGGGCCATGGCGCGCACGGCTTCGAATTCGTCGCGGGTCACGAAATCCCGGTCGGCCAGCCAGCGATCCATCATGGATTTCATGGCCGTCTCGGCCTCTTCCTTCGCGCCCTGGGCCACGCCCATCGCGTTGGTCATCAGCTGGCTGATGTCTTCCATGATCTTGTTTCGGGTCTGCATTGCGCTCTGGCTCCTTCAATCACAAGTTCGATATGGCCCGCGCGGACCTTCCGATCAAGGTTGACTTCGCCGCAGCCCCCCCGCACCCATGCCCCGACCCCGCACCAATGATCGACCAGCCATGCCCTTTGCCCTCCCCTTCCCCGATCTCAGCCCGGAGATCTTCACGCTGACACTTGGCAGCTTCGAGTTCTCGCTGCGCTGGTATGCGCTGGCCTATATCGCGGGGCTGGTGGCCGGGTGGTGGATGATCACCCGCGCCGTGGCGCGGCCCGGGCTGTGGCCTGCGAACACCGCCCCCATGCGCCCCGACCAGGTCGAAGGTCTTTTGACAGCCGTCGTGCTTGGCGTGATCCTGGGCGGACGGTTGGGTTTCGTGCTGTTCTACCAGCCGCAATACTACCTGGAGAACCCTGGTGAGATCCTGCGGGTCTGGCAGGGCGGAATGGCCTTTCATGGCGGGCTGATCGGGGTCGCCGTGGCGGGCTATATCTTTTGCAAGATGGGTCGCATCCCGCCGCTGCAGGTCGCCGACGCCATGGCGATGGTGGTGGCCGTGGGCCTGGGCCTGGGCCGGTTGGCCAATTTCATCAATGCCGAATTGTGGGGGCGGCCCACCGATGCACCGTGGGGCGTGATCTTTCCCGGGCCGGCGGCACAGGATTGCGCGGGCCCCGTGGGCCTTGTGCAGACCGAAATCGGGCTGATGTGCGCGCGCCACCCCTCGCAATTGTATCAGGCGGCGCTCGAGGGGCTGGTTCTGGGGCTGATCGTGATCTGGCTGGCCTACCGGCGCGGATGGCTCAAGACGCCGGGCGCGCTGACCGGGATGTTCCTGATGCTATATGGATTTGCGCGCTTCGCGGTCGAATTCGCGCGCCAGCCCGATGCGCAATTCGTGGGTCCCGACAATCCGGTCGGCTTTGCGCTGGCGCTGTCGCCGTCGGTCGGGCTGACCATGGGGCAGCTCCTGTCGCTGCCGATGATCGCGGTTGGCGTGATCCTGATCATCATCGCCCGGCGCAGGACGCGCGCCGGATGACGGTGCTCAAGACCAGCCTGATCCGACGCATCGCGCGCACCGGTCCGGTCACCGTGGCCGATTACATGACCGAATGCCTTCTGCACCCGGAACACGGCTATTACGTCACCCGCGATCCGCTTGGGCGGGCGGGCGATTTCATCACCGCGCCGGAAATCAGCCAGATGTTCGGCGAACAGATCGGCCTGTGGCTGGCGCAGGTCGGGATGGACCAGGGCGCGCCCGCCCGGATCGTTCTGGCCGAGCTTGGGCCGGGTCGTGGCACGCTGATGGCCGATGTCCTGCGCGCCACGCGCGGCGTGCCCGGGTTTCATGCCGCAGCCGACCTGCACCTGGTCGAGGCCTCGCCGGTTCTGCGCGCGGCCCAGATGCGCGCCCTGCCCGATGCACGTCCCGCTTTCCATGACAGCATCGCCACGCTTCCCGACGCGCCCCTGTTCGTGATCGCCAACGAGTTCCTTGACGCCCTTCCGATCCGCCAGTTCCAGCGCGGCAAGGGCGATGACTGGCACGAACGCATGATCGGAACCGATGGCAAAGCATTGATCTGGGGCCTTGCGCCGCCGATGGCGGTGGCTGCACTCGACCAGCGCCGCGATGCGGTCCGCGAGGGGCAACTGGTCGAAACCTGCGCCCCGGCCGAGGCCATCGCGGGCGAGATCGGCCATCGCATCGCCAGCTTCGGCGGTGCCGCGCTGATCGTCGACTACGGCGACGCGCAAAGCCTGGGCGACACCTTCCAGGCGCTCAGCGCGCATCAGCATGTGGATCCGCTGGCCACGCCGGGACAGGCGGATCTGACGGCGCATGTGGCGTTTGACCCGATCTCACAGGCCGCACAACCCGCGCGCGCCTCGGCCCTGGTGCCGCAAGGCGTGTTCCTGGAACGGCTCGGCATCACGGCGCGGGCGCAGGCGTTGGCCAGCAAACTGGGCGGTCCGGCGCTTGAGACCCACATCGCCGCACACAGACGGTTGACGCACCCCGATCAGATGGGACACCTTTTCAAGGTGCTTGCGCTGACACCGCCCGGCGCACCGCTGCCCCCTGCACTCGACCCGAGGTCCGAATGACCGTCACCCTGAGCCTTGAAATCGTGACCTCTCCGCTTCTGGATGGCGTGACGCATGGGTTCTTTACCCGGCGTGGCGGTGCGTCCTCGGGGATTTTCGAAGGTCTGAACTGCGGCGGCGGGTCTTCGGACCAGGCCGCGATCGTGGCCCTGAACCGTGACCGCGTGGCCGATGCGATGGGCGTGGGCGAGAACCACCTGGTCACCGTCAACCAGGTGCATTCCGCCGACGTCGTGGTGCTGGACGGCCCGCTCGGTGACCGACCGCTCGCCGATGGCCTCGTGACCGCCACCCCCGGTTTGGCGATTGCCGTCCTGACGGCGGATTGCCAGCCAGTCTTGTTCGCCGACCGCGAGGCCGGCGTGATCGGGGCGGCGCATGCGGGATGGCGCGGCGCCATGGACGGCGTGCTGGAGGCGACCGTCGACGCGATGGAGGGTCTGGGCGCGGATCGCGGTCGGATCACGGCCGCCATCGGCCCCGCGATCAGCCAGCGCATCTACGAGGTGGGCGAAGAGTATTTCGAACGCTTCTTCGACGAGGATCCCGCCAATGCGCGTTTCTTCGCCACTGGCGAGGCGCCCGACAAATACCTGTTCGACCTGCCGGGCTATGGCCTGTCACGTCTGCGCGCGGCCGGTATCGGTGAGGCGGAATGGACACGACATTGCACCTACCGCGATCCTGACAGGTTCTATTCCTACCGCAGGTCCGTGCATCGCGGGGAGGCCGACTACGGCCGCCTGATTTCCGCGATTCGCCTCTAGCGCGGCGGATCCGGTTCAGCACGGCCGATTTGGAAACAAACCGTTTCAAATTGGGCGAAACGGGGACAATTCCTGCCCCAAAATCGCCCAGATCTGGGCCGCACACCTTGAAAAGCGCGTATATTCAGTGGAAACCCCGCTTTTCGCGGCCACAATATCGCCTTGAAAATTTACGTTCCGTTAGGCGCTTTGCCGTATCTATGCCGGAAATTGGGATCAGTTTGTTTCCAAGTTCGAAAACGAACACACGAAGCACACACGGCACAAAGGATGAGGCACATGAAAACGCGTCGCTGGATGACCACGATCCTGAACGAAGCCCAGAAAGAGCAGGTCGAAATGCCCTGGACGCGCGAAAACCGCGCCGAAAACCGGTCGGAAAAGCCGACCATGCAGATCGCCGCCGAATAACACGGCGTTCATCGCGAAACAAAGCGAATGCTTGCAAGAGGGCTGCCAGAATGGCGGCCCTTTTCGCGTTTCAGGGCTGCGGCGACAGATCGATCCGGGTTTTGTCCAAGGCCTCGATCAAGGGCTGCAACTCGGCCTCCATGCGTGTCCAGCCTGCCACCGCCTGCCGCCCGATCGGCGCGCGGACCTGCGCAAAGCTGAGCGTCTGAACCCGCCTCTGGCTGCGTTCCGGCGCAAGGCAGGCGTCATCCCACGGCAGGCCGCAAAACGCCACCAATGCCCGGATATGCGGCTCGGGATCGGCGGTCAGCGCTTCGTAATCCACCACATGCACCTGCCCCGGCAAGGCGTCGGCCCAGAATGCGGCCAGGGCGTCATGCAACCGGATGTATCGGCCCATCGCCTGCAGGTCGTTGGTGTAGCGGTGCAGACCTTCGGGGAACATGTTGCGATACATCGACAATCCCACATCGCGCGGATCGCGGCGCATCACGATGATCCGCGCGCCGGGAAGCGCGCGCACCACGTGCCCGGCCCGCGTGAAGGTGGAAATCGCCTTGTCGGTAAAGATCGCGCCCCCCGCCCGACGCCGAGCCGCCACCAGGTACCGCGCCCCCGCGGCCGCAAATAGCGCCGGATCCGCGACACCGCCCCGCAACGCATCCATCGCGGGCGCAAGCGCACGGCCCATGAACGGCATTTCGCCCCCCGCGGCCACCTGCGGATGGGCCGACAGGATGGTTTCAACCAATGTCGTGCCCGATCGGGGCAGGCCGGTCACGAACAGCGCCGGGTCCTGCGGCCCGTCTGCGCGCATGGGGGCCAGCCTGGTCCAATCGGCCACCAGCCGGCGGGCCTCGGCCAGATCGGCCTCGAAGGAATAGGGATAGGCCGAGGCCAGCAAACGGTTGGCGGTTTCCAGGTGGCGCGCCGCGCGGGCGTCGTCCTTTGCGTCCCACGCGGCCTTGGCGGCCGCGAAATGCAACCGGCTGCGGGCGGGCGACGGCGTATCGGGACGCGCAAGCGCGGTCTCCAGCCGTGCCAGGATCGGATCATCCGCCGCGCGTTTGTCGGCGGCGGTATAGGCGCGATAGGCCTCGGCATAACCGGGGTCTAGCGCGATGGCCTCGACCAAGAGCGCATCGGCGGCGCCAAGATCACCGGCCGATTGCAGCTTTTGCGCCCGCAGTGTCAGCAAGCCCGCCCGCCCGGTCTTGGCCCGTGCAAGGCCCGCATCAACCGCCGTTTCAGCGGACGCTACATCGCCCGCTTCCTCGAAGGCGGACGCGAGCCGGGTGTAGAGCGTTACCATCCCCGCTGCCCCATCCGTGGCGCGCGCCGCAGCGTCGAAGGCCGCCTCCGACTGGCCGCCCGATGCAAGTGATAGCGCCAGTTCTGTCCAGATCGCGCGCGCCTTGGGCCGTTTGCGCGTCCAGGCCTGCAACAGATCGGCTGACGCCTCGGGGCGCATCGTGTCGCGCAAGAGCCGCGCAAGCGCCAGCGCCGCTTGCGGATCGTCCTGCACAAGGGGGGTCAGCATCGCCTCGGCCCGGATCACGGCGCCGGTTCGCGCCAACACATCGCCCAGCGCCGCTTGCACGGCGGTGTTTTGCGGATCGCGCAGATGGGCCATCTCGAGGGGCGGCAGCGCGCCCGCCCAATTGCCCAGCACCGCGCGGGCCCGGCCCAGGGCAAAGGCGGGCCAGAACGCCTCGGGCGCGGATTTGACAAGCCGCAGCGCCGCTGCCTCGGCCTCGGCCGCCTTGCCCTTTTCGATCGCGGCAAGGATCGGACGCGCGTCTTTCTCGGACCCCAGGATGATCCCGGCGCGGGCGGCCTCGCGTTCCAGCCCGGTTCTTGCGCCACGGGTCAGAACCCCGTGCAGCGCCTGCCAGATCGCGGCCTCGGCCGGTCGCAGGGTCAAGGCCGCGCGCAGGGCGGATTCGGCGGCGTCCGGCCGGCCTTGCGCGGCCTCCAGGCGGCCGATCTGGAACAGGATTTCAGGGCTGTTCGGGCGGGCAGTATCCAGCAGGCGCAACTGGGCCAACGCCTCCGCCTGCCGTCCGGCCTTGGCCAGCGCAAGCGCGCCTTGATACCGCTGCGTCAGGGTTCCCGTTTCAGGCGGCATCACGCGCCCCCCGCTCAGGCCAGGCGGCTCAGCCGGTCTTCCATCACGTCGAACGGCACGCCGGGGGCATCCTTGGCGCCCCGGATCACCAGCGAGGTGCGCACGCTGGCCACGTTCGGGGCCGAGGTCAGCGCACCGGTCAGAAAGCTCTGGAAGCTGGACAGATCGGGCGCCACGCATTTCAGGATGAAATCGATCTCTCCGTTCAGCATGTGGCATTCACGGACCAACGGCCAGTCCCGGCACAGGTTTTCGAAGGCAACCAGATCGACCTCCGCCTGGCTGTGCAGACCGACCATCGCAAAGACCTGCACCTCGAACCCCAGCATGCGGGGATCGACATCGGCATGGTAGCCGCGAATGTATCCCGCCTCTTCCAGGGTGCGCACACGGCGCAAGCAGGGCGGCGCGGAAATACCGACGCGCTTGGCCAGTTCGACATTGGTCATGCGCCCGTCTTCCTGCAGCTCGGCCAGGATCTTGCGGTCAATCGGATCGAGCTTGCTGTGCGACATCTGGCCTGTACCCCTTTGCGGCATTTTCTAATTTGACCGCATTTCTTAGCCCGTGCGCAATATTATTTCACGCGCGCGCAATATTTGGAACATCTCACGTTTGGGTGCAACCCCTGAGCCGGGGGCTTTCATCGCCGGACCCGTGGGGATATATCCTGTGCAACGCCGCACGCAACGACCGCGCGCGCCACGCTGCCAAACCAATCACGTTGATAGGCCCTGCCCGCATGTCCGATACCGCCCAAACGACCCGCCACACCCGTGTTCTGATCATCGGCTCCGGCCCCGCCGGTTATACCGCCGGCGTCTATGCCAGTCGCGCCATGCTGGAACCCATCCTGGTGCAGGGCATCCAGCCGGGCGGTCAGCTGACCATCACCACCGATGTGGAAAACTGGCCCGGCGACGCAACGGTCATGGGCCCGGACCTGATGGTCCGGATGGAAGCGCATGCCAAGGAAATGGGGACCGAGATCATTTCCGATCACATCATGTCGCTGGACCTGTCGGCGCGCCCCTTCACGGCCAAGGGCGACAGCGGCACGACCTATACGGCGGATGCAGTCATTCTGGCGACGGGCGCGCAGGCCAAGTGGCTTGGCCTTCCGTCCGAGGAACACTTCAAGGGTTTTGGCGTGTCGGCCTGCGCGACATGTGACGGGTTCTTCTATCGCGGCAAGGAAATCGTTGTTGTCGGCGGCGGTAATACCGCCGTGGAAGAGGCGCTTTTCCTGACCAACTTTGCCTCCAAGGTGACGCTGATCCATCGTCGCGACAGCTTGCGGGCCGAAAAGATCCTGCAAAACCGCCTGTTCAACAACCCCAAGGTCGAGGTGATCTGGAACCACAGCGTTCAGGAAGTCATCGGCGCGGACAACCCACGCGGCGTCGAAGGCGTGCGCATCAAGCACACCGAAACCGGCGCCATCACCGAGGTGCCCTGCGCGGGTTTTTTCGTGGCCATCGGACATGCGCCGGCATCCGAGTTGGTCAAGGACCAACTCGAGCTGCACAATGGCGGCTACGTCAAGGTCGAACCGGGCACCACGCGCACCTCGATACCCGGCGTCTTCGCGGCGGGCGACCTGACCGATCACGTCTATCGTCAGGCCGTGACCAGCGCCGGAATGGGCTGCATGGCGGCTTTGGACGCAGAGAAATTCATCGCCGAGCATGAAGGCGAACAGACATCCGACGCTGCAGCCTATGCAGCCCCGGTTGACGCGGCCGAGTAGATTTGAGGCCCTGCCGGGGCGTACCTGACCGGGTTCGTTTTTATGGGTTGAGCACCGCTGGCATACGGTAACCTGCTGCCGCGCGGTGTGCTGCGAATGGCGGCCTTGACCCCGAAGCGCCATGTGCCGCGTGATGGAAGAACGACAACTGTCGACCTCAGCGCCGCAATCTCTTGGCCAGCATGCCCGTCAACAACACGGCGATCATGAGAAAACCAGCGCCTCCCATCCAGGCGACAGGCAATGTGTAGCCTTCCGCAATGCCACCAAACGCCATCAAACCGACGGCTGCACCAAGCTGTTGCACGAGTGAGCGTAGCGACAGCATGGTAGACCGCTGATGGTTCTCGACACACGAATGAAGAATGCTGCTGGCTGGCGTCTCAGTTGAGCCAAGGACAACGGAAAAAAGAACAAACATCACGACGAAGCCGATCATGGCACCCTGAAACGCCAAGGCGATCTGGAGCGCCGCGAGGCAGGCAAAAGCCACCGAAAGCGTGATGGCATTTTGACGCTTGAACAGTCGATTGATGTGTGGCGACAGCGCCGCGCCGAACGCGATTGAGAAGAAATACGCCGCTGTCAGCACACCAATTGCAGTATTGGCGTAGCTGTCGTTCAGCAGGCCCCTGGCGTAGGTGGGCCAGAACACCTCGACCGGGTTCGTCGCCATCAAGAACAGCGCCAGCGCGAACAACAGTATCGACAAGGTGGGGTGTTTCAAAGCAAGGAGACCGGCCTCCCCGACCACCGATGGAACACGCGTGAAACCGTGACCGAGAGCCTTGAGGTTCAGCGGGCGAGGCTCTTCGGTGATCGCAACGAAGGTAAAGACAAACAACACGATCATCATGATCAGGCTTGCCGCGTAAGAAACATCAAAAATGCTGAAGCCAAAACGGAATGCGACATCGCCAAAGACGTCCGGCAACAGGCCTCCGCAAATCGCGCCAAACGCCAGTCCCATGGCATTGGCCCATTGGGCCTTGGCGAGCGCGGGCTGAATATCGACGTTCGGGGCCAGGACCCTGAAGTTCTCGACGAACCATGCATCGAGCGTTCCGGAGCGCAAAGCCCGTCCGAAACCGATAAACGCGAACGAAAGAGCCAAGACAAGGAAATCGTTGGACGACAGAAAAAGACCCAGCGAGATCACGCTTGCCACGACCGCTGACAGGAAGACGGGCTTGCGCCCGATGGTATCGGCGAGCCCGCCAAATGGCAGTTCCGTCGCCATGGTTGTGACTGAATAGACCCCAAACAGTAGCGAAATCTGGAAAAGGTCCATGCCACGGTCGATCAGAGCCAGTGCCACGACGGCCACCGTCAAGCCCATCGCAAAGCGGTCCAGAAACTGATGTATCTGGAAGATTCGAACGTGCCGTTGAGCGCTGCGGGTCAGTTGACGGAAGGAAAATTCGATGTCGGCGGGCATGTGACAATCATGGCAATTCAGGCGGCGAACACAATCACGGCTCTGCACACATACTCCGGAGCGCCAAAGCAGTCATTTTCCAGTCATGCGGCCAGGACAGCTTCGTTGCGCAAAGCCGCCTGAAGCGCATGTCGCCCGCAAGGTCCACATCCCGACCGGGGCCCGGGGACCAAGGCTGAAAAACCCCATTGTCTCCAGATCGCGACAATCTGTTCACGGGTGAACAAACCCCTTCCCCAAGCCGCACGCATGTGGCATGTGTTCAATCGTGAACAAACTTTGTAGCGTCTGAAATGCCCGTACCCGCGACCCAATCCCACCTGCCGGAAGACGACTTGCTCTTCCGCCTTCTGCGCCAGCTCGACGCCGCGCCAGAGGCGTCTCAGCGGGCAACGGCGCAGGCGCTTGGCATCAGCCTCGGGCGGCTCAACACCCAATTGCGCGCTGTAACCGACGCGGGTCTTGTGACGGTGTCACACCGTGACGGGCCAGACAAACGCCAGCGCTTTGCCTATGCCCTCACCTCTCGTGGCGCTGCCGAAAAAGCACGCCTGACCGACCGTTTCCTTGCCCGCAAACGGGCAGAATACAACGCCCTCCATGCCGAACTGACCGGTGATGCGAGCGGCCTCATTCCTTTAAAGAACAGGACCCTTGCCATGCAAAGCAACCTTGCGCCCATCCCCGAACTGTATGTCTCGTATGAAAGCGCCCAGAAGCTCAAGACCGACGCGGGCGATCTGCCGTCGTGGGACATGACCCAGCGCCAGGTCTGCGACCTGGAACTCTTGATGAATGGCGGCTTCAACCCGCTCAAGGGCTTCCTGGGGCAGGCGGATTACGAAAGCGTCGTGGAAACCATGCGCCTTGCCTCGGGCGAGTTGTGGCCGATGCCGATCACCCTGGACGTGAGCGAGGATTTCGCCGCCAAGGTCGAACCGGGCCAGGATATCGCCCTGCGTGACGCCGAGGGCGTGATCCTCGCGATCTTGTCGGTGTCCGACAAATACGTGCCCAACAAGGCGCGCGAGGCCGAAATGGTCTATGGCGCCGATGACATCGCGCATCCGGCCGTGAACTACCTGCACAACGTGGCGGGCCCTGTCTATCTGGGCGGCGCGATCACCGGCATCCAGCAGCCGATGCATTATGATTTCCGCGCCCGCCGCGACACGCCCAACGAATTGCGCGCCTTTTTCCGCAAACTGGGCTGGCGCAAGGTCGTCGCCTTCCAGACCCGCAATCCGCTGCACCGCGCGCACCAGGAACTGACCTTCCGCGCCGCCAAGGAAGCACAGGCCAACCTGCTGATCCATCCGGTCGTGGGCCTGACCAAACCGGGCGACGTCGATCACTTCACCCGCGTGCGCTGCTACGAGGCGGTGCTGGACCAGTACCCGGCGGCCACCACCTCGATGAGCCTGCTGAACCTGGCGATGCGCATGGCCGGCCCGCGCGAAGCGGTCTGGCACGGCCTGATCCGCAAGAATCACGGCTGCACCCATTTCATTGTCGGCCGCGACCATGCCGGCCCCGGCAAGAATTCGGCCGGTGACGATTTCTATGGCCCCTATGATGCGCAGGACCTGTTCCGCACCCACCAGGAGGAAATGGGCATCGAGATGGTCGACTTCAAACACATGGTCTATGTGCAGGAACGCGCCCAGTACGAGCCCGCCGACGAGATCGCCGACAAGGATGACGTCACGATCCTGAACATCTCGGGCACCGAGTTGCGCCGCCGACTGCGCGAGGGGCTGGAGATCCCGGAATGGTTCTCCTTCCCCGAAGTGGTCAAGGAGTTGCGCCGCACCTCGCCGCCACGCAGCCAGCAGGGGTTCACCGTGTTCTTCACCGGCCTGTCGGGCTCGGGCAAGTCGACCATCGCCAATGCGATCATGGTCAAGCTGATGGAACAGGGCGGGCGTCCGGTGACGCTTCTGGACGGGGACGTGGTGCGCAAGCATCTGTCGTCGGAACTCGGGTTCTCGAAAGAACACCGCGACATCAACATCCGCCGCATCGGCTATGTCGCCTCCGAGATCACCAAGAACGGCGGTATCGCGATCTGTGCGCCCATTGCGCCCTACACCGCCACCCGCCGCGCCGTGCGTGAAATGATCGAGGCCTTCGGCGCTTTTGTCGAAGTGCATGTCGCCACCTCGCTCGACGAGTGCGAACGCCGCGACCGCAAGGGGCTCTACAAATTGGCGCGCGAAGGCAAGATCAAGGAATTCACCGGGATTTCAGACCCCTACGAGGCACCCACCGCTGCCGAACTGGTGGTCGACACCGAAGGCATGGATGTCGATTACTGCGCGCAGCAGGTCTTGCTCAAGCTGGAATCGATGGGCCTGATCAAGGCCTGATCGCGCACCGCCGGCACATGTGACCGAAAAGGGCCCCGAGGGGCCCTTTTTTGCATGTGACGGCGGCGGGAAGGCCTAGCCGCCGTCGGCCGTCGGTCCGGTCTCGCTGGTGTCTGGATCGGCTGCGGGCGCGGGGCCGTCCACCGCGGCCCCTTCGGTCGGCAAGCCGCCTTCCCATGTTCCGCGCAACACCTCGCCCGAGGCATAGCGCATCGTGCCCTCACCTTGCCGCCTTCCGTTCACGAACCGGCCCTCGTAGACATCACCATTGGCATAGGTCGCGATCCCGAATCCGTTGATCTCACCGCCCGCCCATTCGCCGATATAGCTGAAGCCATCGGGCATGTTCAGACGCCCCTGCCCTTCGCGCTGACCGGCCTCGAATCGTCCGTCGTAAACGGTGCCGTCGGTATAGGTGGCAATCCCCTGCCCGTGGCGCAGGCCGTCTTCCCACTGCCCCTCGTAACGGTAGCCATCCGGGTGGCTCATGACGCCTTGCCCGTGCTGGCGGGCGTCCAGGAACTGGCCCACATAGGTCAGTCCGTTGGCATAAGTCGCCGTGCCCTGCCCCTGGATCACGCCATCGACCCATTCGCCCTGGTAGGACGAGCCATCGGGATAGGTGATCGTGCCGGTGCCATTGGCGACATCATCGGCGAACTGGCCGATATAGACCGACCCGTCGGGGTAGGTGACCTGCCCCTGGCCGGAAATCCGCCCGGCTGACCATTCCCCCACATAGGTATAGCCATCGGTGGCGGTAAAGGTGCCGGTGCCGTCGCGACGATCATCGGCGAACTCGCCCTCGTAGACATCGCCGTTGCCGTAGCGGACCGTGCCGGTTCCCTGTCGCTGCCCGCCCACCAGGGTGCCCTCGTAGACATCGCCGTTGGGCTGCGTCAGGATGCCTTGCCCGTTGATCTGCCCGTCGGCCCATTCACCCTCGTAGATCACGCCGTCGGACATGACCAAACGGCCGGTCCCCTGCCGCTGGCCGGCCTCGAACTGCCCGGCATAGGTTGCGCCATCGGCATAGGTGATGGTGCCGGTGCCATGTTTCAGCCCGTTGAGCCATTGGCCCTCGTAGCGGTAGCCATTGGGCCCGGTCATGGTTCCAGTGCCCTGGTGCACCGCGTTTTCGAACTGCCCCTCGTAGGTGACGCCATTGGAATAGACCGCAATGCCAGAGCCGTGGATGCGCCCTTCGGCCCATTCTCCCTCGTAGGTGGAGCCGTCGGCAAAGGTGATCATGCCGATCCCTTCGGGACGTCCGGCCACGAACGCGCCCTCGTAGATGGAGCCATCGGGAAAGTCCGCCCGGCCCTGACCCCGGATCTCTCCGTCCACCCATTCGCCGGTGTATTGGTAGCCGTTCGGCAACCGGTAGGTCCCGGTGCCGTGCTGCACACCGTTGCGAAACTCACCCTCATAGATGCCGCCATTGTCGTATTGCTGGATGTCGACGCGTATCGTGTCGTCCTGTGCGCCCACGGGCGCGGCAAGCAACATCGCGGCGATGGTTGCGGCTTTGGCTATCTTGGTCACGGGTCGCGCCCCCCTGTTTCGGAGCAATTGTTGTTCATGGGCGGTAAGCTAGGGGGTGCAGCGCGGGCGCGCAACGGGTTTACATGCCTCTCGGCGCGGCACCGCTTGGCCTTGGCCGACATTCTGTTACATGTACCGCGAACATGAAGCCCAGTCCGAAAGGGACGATCATGGCCCAGACCTTCCGCCTTTGCATGGCGCAGCTGAACCCCACCGTGGGCGATCTGGACGGCAATGCCGCCATGGCCCGCGCCGCCTGGGCCGAAGCCAGGGACGCCGGCGCGGATTTTGTCGCCTTCCCCGAGATGTTCCTGACCGGCTACCAGCTGCAGGATCTGGTCAAGAAGCCCGCCTTCGCCGCCGATGTGCAACGCGTCTTGCACAAACTGGCCGGCGATTGCGCGGATGGCCCGGCCATCGGAATCGGCGGGCCGCTGCCCGGCGGTGCCAAGCCTTTCAACGCCTATTTCATCTTGCAAGACGGCAAGATCGCGGCGCAGGTGCTCAAACACCACCTGCCCAACTACAACGTCTTCGACGAAAAGCGCTACTACCACGCGGGTGACCCGGCCGGCCCCGTGCGCGTGGGGCCGCTGCGCATCGGCATCCCGATCTGCGAGGACGCATGGTTCGAGGATGTGTGCGAAACCCTGGCCGAAACCGGAGCAGAGATCCTGCTGGTGCCCAACGGATCCCCCTATCACCGGGGCAAGATGGATATCCGGCAATCGGTCACTGTCAGCCGGGTCTTGGAAACCGGGCTGCCGCTGGCCTACCTGAACCTGATTGGCGGGCAAGACGACCAGATCTTTGACGGCGCAAGTTTCGTCCTGAACCCCAAAGGCGTGCTAACCCACCAGATGCCCGCCTTCGAGCCGGGCCTGTTCCATGTCGATTTCGAACAGACCGACGAAGGCTGGCGCGCGCTGCCCGGCGACAAGGCATCGCTGCCCGATGCCTGGGAAAGCGATTACCGCGTCATGGTCGAGGCGTTGCGCGACTACATGGCCAAGACCGGGTTCAAACAGGTGGTGCTTGGCCTGTCGGGCGGCATCGACAGCGCGCTGGTGGCCGCCATCGCCGCCGATGCGCTTGGCCCCGAAAACGTGCGCTGCGTGATGCTGCCCTCGCGCTATACCTCGCAAACCTCGCTCGATGATGCCGCCGATGTGGCCCACAGGCTTGGCACGCGGCTCGATACCGTGCCCATCGGCGGCGCCCATCAGGCGGTGATCGACGCGCTGTCCCCGCTCATGGAGGGCACCCGGCCCGACGTGACCGAGGAAAACATCCAGTCCCGCCTGCGCGGCGTGATGCTGATGGCGCTCAGCAACAAGTTCGGGGAAATGCTGCTGACCACCGGCAACAAATCCGAGGTCGCTGTGGGTTATGCGACGATCTATGGTGACATGGCGGGCGGCTACAACCCGATCAAGGATCTCTACAAGACGCGGGTCTTTCAGACCTGCCGCTGGCGCAATGAGAACCACCGCGAGTGGATGATGGCCCCGGCGGGCGAGGTCATCCCCCCGCGGGTGATCGACAAGCCCCCCACCGCCGAATTGCGCGAGGATCAAAAGGACGAAGACAGCCTGCCGCCCTATTCCGATCTCGACGTGATGCTGGAAATGCTGATCGACAAGGAAGCCTCGGTCGCCGATGTCGTCGCCATGGGCTATGACCGCGCCACCGTGAAAAAGATCGAGCACCTGATCTACATCAGCGAATACAAACGCTTTCAGTCAGCCCCCGGCCCGCGGCTATCGGATCGGGCATTCTGGCTGGATCGGCGCTATCCCATTGTAAACCGGTGGCGCGACAGCAGCTAAGACAGATCGGGATTGAGGGGCAGATGGCAGATACCCTGATCAAAGAAAACCAACGCCCCCGCAAGGTGGGTGGCGGCCTGTTGATCTTTATCGGCCTGCCGCTCACGCTGATTGCAATGCGGTTCGGGCTTTCTGTGACGGGGACGTTTTTGGGCATCCTTCTTGTCGCGACGGGCCCCCTCCTTATTCTTGCGGGCCTCTGGGCGGCATTTCCGCGTCATCCGCCTGCGATCAAGATGACAATCAGCGATGATGAAATTGTATTTGGCG
>Ga0102938_10000383_pt1 | contig 32379 bp, 22 predicted proteins | sample SalPonR2_B_D2_MG_FD_84516 | JGI IMG/M metagenome (GOLD analysis project Ga0102938, IMG submission 84516) | Salt pond soil microbial communities from South San Francisco under conditions of wetland restoration - Salt Pond MetaG R2_B_D2_MG | ecosystem: Environmental > Aquatic > Marine >...
GACCACCAACACCGTCTTCTTCGTGCTGAACCCGATCAACGACGCGCCGCAGTTCACCGCCGTCCCTTCGGCGGTCGATGGCAGTGGCAACATCCAATCGACGATCGAAGTCCTCGAACAGGACGACGAAACGCAGGAGGTTCGCATCCAATGGGCCAACGGCATTCGACAAGGGCCGGGTACAGCGACCGACGAACTGGCTTCTCAGTCGGTGCAATTCGATGTCACTCCAATCGCTGGCAATTCGTCGGGCTTGTTCACCGCTCCGCCCACGATCAGCCCATCCGGTCTGCTGGAGTTCACTCCGTCGACCGATGCGGTTGGCACCGCAGTGTTTGTCGTGGCGGCCTTCGACCAATCGAATTCGGTTCCGGCGAATCCGGCCGATGTCGATCGCTCGATTCCGGTCACGCTGACGATTCACGTCCGTCCGGTCAACGACGCACCGATCATTGACTCGGATGTGCTGGGACGAGAAGAGATCCATACGGTCGATGACGCCTATTTCGTCGACAGTCAGGGACAGATTACCTACGTATTGCGTGAAGACAACGCACCACCATCGGCTTCGGGGCCTCAGCCTTACGTGCTGAACTTGCAAGACAATTCTGGGCCTACGTCTTACTCGCCGATCGGTTTGCTAGACGTCTTCAATGCCGGTCCTGACAACGAAGAAGACGGCACCCTGGGTGGTGATCAAACGTTGCGGATCTCTTCCTTCGAAGCTCAGACCAGTCTGGGCGGCACGATCGATGCGGAGCAGGACGTGAACGGAAACATCACGCGGTTGCTGTATACGCCGCCGGAGGATGTCAACTCCACGTTCAGCCAGCCCGATTCGTTCTCCTATACCGTCTCCGATGACGGTGGGACATGGCAAATTGGCAACGGCCTGCAGTCCGACGCGCGGTCGACGTCGAATACGGTCTTCTTCATTTTGACCGCAGTCAATGACGCCCCGTTGTTCGAAGCACCCATCTCCAGCTTTACGGCGTTGGAGGATTCGCCTGAACTTCGCTTCACGAATTATGCGAATAACATTTTGGCCGGACCGCCTTCGGCGATCGATGAAATCGATATCGTGTCTGGGCAAGGAATTGAATTCCTGGTGATGCCGATCGATGCGGCCAATACCGCCTTGGCAACGCAATTGTTCGGTAGTAATCAGCCGGGCGTCACCACCGATGGAACGCTGTTCTTTACCCCCGCAGCGGACCAGTATGGAACGGTCGAATTCGATGTCGTGCTGCAAGACGTTGGACGGGATGAACCGACACGTGGCGACGTGAACCGAACTTCGCCGGTGCGTCTGACGATCACCATCCAGCCACAGAACGACGCTCCCGTCTTTGCGAACGACGATCCGGTCGCCTTTACTCTGGAAGAAGATGGCTCGTTGCTGATTCCGCTGCGAGCTCAACCGGGTGAGGCTCAAGGGTTGCTCGACAAGTTCTTGGTCGGTCCCGACAACGAGTCCGCCAACATCACGCCGGGCGGCAATCAATCGCTGCAGTTGGCCACACCGATTCCGGCCTCGACTCCGGCCGGTGGGACGCTGACTCCCGTGACCATCGGAGGCGAATCGTTCCTGCGGTATCGCCCCAAGACCGACTTCAATGGCGTTGACTCGTTTGTCTATGGAGTGATTGACAACGGGCAATCGGTGGATCTGACGGGCTTCGTGAGCGACGACTTCCGGAAGGCCTTCTTCACCGTCGATCTGGCCGTCAACGCCATCAATGACCGGCCTCAATTTGCTGGAGCGGGCAATGTTTCCACACCCGAAGATGCTGGTGAAGCCGATCCAGCTGTTCCGCCGGCGGAAGTCGGTTTGACGGTGGTGCCTGAGTGGGCGACAAATATTCAAGCGGGGACAGCCGGGGCCACCGATGAATCGGACTTGCAAACCGTTTCCTTTGTGATCACTCCGACAGATGCAGTGCTTGCTCGTACTGTTTTCGCGACTGATGTCGATGGCAACCTGTTGGTGTCGGCCGACGAAGCGGGCACCCTCCGCTTCCAAACGTTGCCCGATGCCAACGGCGATGTGGAGTTCACCGTATTTGCCGTCGACGACGGAGACCCTGCCGGTGGCCTCAACACCAGCACCAGCAAGACCTTCACGATCTCCGTCGATGCCGTCAATGATCCGCCGACCTTTGTGCCAGGCGACAGCCTGATTCGCGAAGACGAAGACAGTGGCTCGTATTCGCAACCTTGGGCCACATCGATTCTCGCCGGCCCCGCCGACGAAGTTGCGGCTGGTCAAAGCGTGCGCTTTGAAGTGACGATCGATCCTGCCGATGCCGGTCTGTTCCAGGTGGCTCCCACCATTTCCGATGACGGGACGCTGCGGTTCACTCCCGCGGCCGACGCTAACGGTACCGCTGTCGTGACCGTGGTCGCCTTGGATTCGCTTGATCTGGCCGCCGAACCGGTCACGCTGACGATCGAAATCACACCTCAGGTCGATCGCCCTGTTGCGGCGGCCGATGAATTCGAAGTCGACGAAGACAACCCGCGGACGCTGCTGGCTAGCGAGCTATTGGCCAACGACAGTGATGCCGATCTCCCCGACGACGAACTGACGATCGTGTTGCCATCCGGCGTCACCTTCAGCGGCGCGACGGTAAGTCTCGATGCCGACAACAACGTCGTCTACGATCCGTCCCAAGCGATTGCCTTGCAAGCTCTTGCACCGGGACAGGAAACCACCGACACGTTTACCTACTTCCTGACCGACTCCTTTGGAGAAACCAGCGAAGAAGTGACCGTCAGTTTGGTCGTCTCCGGCATTAACGACGCGCCTCGCTTGTTCCCCGATAACCCCGATGTGTCAAGCACCGGTGCGACCATCTTGCGGCCGCTCGATAACGACGTCGACATCGACGGCACCATCGATCCAACCTCGCTGGAAATCACCTTGCGGCCCTCCTTCGGGTCGGTTGAAGTTCGCAACGATGGGACGATTCTTTATACGTCATTCGCGGGCTTCCGCGGCAATGATTTGATCCGCTACACGGTCGCCGATAACCTCGGACTGCGGTCGATCGACGGCCAGATCAATATTACGTCGAATTCCGCACCGATTGCGGAAGATGACCGAACGGGAACTTTCCGTGACGAAGCGGTCGACATCAGTGTGGTCTTCAATGATTTTGATCCCGACGCCAACGGTTCCATCGATGCCGACTCCGTGGTGATCGTCACCGCTCCACAGAACGGGACCGCGATTGCACTGCCCGGAGGTTTGGTTCGCTACATTCCCAATGACGGGTTCGTCGGTAACGATGTATTTACCTATCGGGTCTCGGACAATTTGGGACGTTCGAGTGAACCGGCAACGGTGCGGGTGCAAGTCTCCGCCAGTCGTCTGCAGAACCCCGTTGACAATGCGGACGTCGATAACGATGGCAACATCTCAGCGGTCGACGCGTTGTTGGTTATTTTCTACCTCAACCGGAACCGTCCAACCGATCTGAATATGGCGGGAACGTGGCAAGACGATGTTGACTACAGCCGTGGCGATGTGGTTCAGTTCGAAGGCCGCTCTTGGTTGGCCAACGAAGAGGTTCCCGTCGGTGTCGAGCCCACGCTCGATTCCGATTGGATTCGGATGACGCCGCCGTTCTACGACGTCGATGGCAACCAACGCATCGAACCGTTCGATGCCCTGCGAGTCATCAACGCACTGAATCGTCGAGCTCGTGACTCGCGCGGCGAAGTCGCAGGCGAAGCCGCTCCAAGCATCGACCGACGTGACTCCGCCCCCACGGAGGTGGTGATCGATCAAGCCCACACGTTGCTGCGTCCAGCGGCGTCGAAAGTGATCGGTACGGCTACCAATGCGGACAGCGCCTACGTCGGGGAACAGGATTGGCTGGAACTGCTGGCCCTCGATAAATCGGCAGTCGAAGAGGACACCGAACTGGACAGCGACAAACTGTGGCGCAGTTTCGAATAACGGGGCAACCCATCAAAAGCGAGCGATTTTCCTCCGGAAGGTAGGCGTTGCCGTCTTCCGGAGGTCACGTTATCCTTTCTTGCAAGCGGTATTAACGTCTTCCGTTGACCCATGCAATTTGACATTGCGGGACCGCCAAGCAAGGGCGATTAGCTCAGTTGGTTAGAGCGCTACGTTCACACCGTAGAGGTCACAGGTTCGAATCCTGTATCGCCCATTTTCCTTAAGTCCAAGCTGAATCGCTGCTTAAGCAGGCAGACAGGAGTCATCCGGTCAAAGGAGCCGCCTTGGCGCTAGACGTGGGCCGTTTTGTTCCCACGCGCAAGGCGATCATCGGCACAAGGCTGGAACGTGGGGCCTGGGCAAAGCGTGGCACAGCATGCGATTCCTGTCGTCGCTTTGCGACTTGCGCTTCCACGCTGCGTGTCACCACGGACTCACGTCCGTGGCTACAACCTGCCATGGCTTCGCCATTGAAGCGTTAGCAGCCCAGCGCTATCCGTGGGCCTCAGGCGCTATCCGTGGGCCGTTTTGGAATCGAACTTGTTTTCGACCAGCATCAGTTTTCGACCATTATCGACCAGCATCAGGCCGACGCGCACGCTCGCCGCCGGGATCATCCTCAAAGTGATCGAATTCCTCGGTGCTCGGTCGATAATTTCCATGCCCATCTGTGACTCTCCGTTTGGAAGCAAAAAATCAAGCCGGCCAATTCATTCGAAGGTTTCTCTTCTACGACACTATTTTCCGTGCGATGCTAATTTGCTACCTGTTTATTCGGCGTCTATAACAAGCCCGAGTATGTCCCCATTGATAGTGTCTACAATCGTGCGGGGAATGGAATCGTCCTTTAACAATAAACCAGAGCTGGTCGCATGCCGCGTTTATATTGGAACAAGGGGTTGAGCATCGTTGGCATATTGTTGGCGATGCAATTTATTTTTGCTGAAAATAATGCAGTCATTTTGGGCCAGGATGCCGAGACGGAAGTACTAGATTCTCCTTTGTATCGGTGGGAGAAAAACAAATCGGAAACGTATGAGTTTTCCAATCAGGTGACGATCGACAAGGTCACGCTGAAAGCTGCGGGGAACGTTGTTTACACTCCTGCTGGAATGAAGGATCGCTTTGGTGAAAGCACGAAGCAGGAGCAAGCAACGGCTACGGCGTTTGTCGTATCTAACCAAGGGCATGTCATCACTTGCGCCCACGTCATCGAAGGTGCGGTGAAGGTCACGCTTCGGTTTGGTGACGAGGTGCACGAGGCCAAGATCTTGGCGATGGATGAAGCCGACGATTTGGCGCTTTTGCAGATCGATTCAGGGTCGCGAAATTCGCTCTCCTTGGCAGCCACCGGCAAGGTCCAACTTGCACAAGACGTCCGTGTGGTGGGGTATCCTCTTTCGGATGTGCTGGGGAATTCCATCAAGGTGACTCGCGGGACTGTGGCTGGTTTTATCGGGACCGCGTCGGACCGTCGCTTTCAATTGGATGCACCGATCAACTCGGGGAACAGCGGTGGGCCCGTCGTTAACGACTTCGGCCAAGTGATTGGCGTGGCGAGTGCAAAGTTGGCGGGGAATGAAATTTCGAACGTCGGCTTTGCGGTTCCCGTTGCGAAGGTTGTGGAGTTTCTCAAGCAGCAGCAGGTTGTGTTGGATACTTCTGGATCGCAGCCTGCGACTGCACTTTCGGGTCCCGAGATTGCTCAGCAAGTGACACCTGCGGTCGGGTTTGTGGAAGTCCAGCTTGGCGCGGGTGGTTATGGATTGAAACCGATGATGGAATTAAAGTTTTTTTGCAACTACGTGCAGGACGTTCCGCAACGTCCCACCACGGTCATGGGAGGCCGCAGCCCATTCGGAGGCGGCCTCGGTCGACATCCGATGTTTGGTGGCGGATTCGGGCGACCACAGGTTCCCAGACAGCTCCGATTCATCAAGCAAAACCGCAAGCTGTCGGGAACCGTTCGTGTGGCGCCCGATGGCGTCCACCACGGTTTAACGGAAGATCAAAACAGCCTGTATGGCTTGCGGCCACTGGCGCTGACGGCGGTCCTGCCGTTGTCGGGCGAAGACAAAGAGTGGACGTTTTCTCAGCCCATCGTGATCGCCTCCAAGACGAAAGACAAGCAAAGCCTTTTGCAATTGGCGGTTGAGGAATTCCAGTACACCTGGAAGGAGACCACCGACAAGGATTTTGTGATTAGCTTTGATTATCAACTGCTGTCCGAGGGCAAGGACAACGAGAGCGCTAATGGCGCAGAGAAGCGGTTGCCCAAGATCGAGGGGCGAGGGACCATTTTGTTTGACCGCCACGTTGGACTGCCTCGCAAGCTGGACTTTGAGGGCATCGCCCGGGAGGTCAGCGAAGGAAAGCCGATCGTTTTGAAGTTGAAGGAGTCTTTCCTGCGCGTCGATAAGGAGTTGCTGAAACAGCGTCGAGAGGCTGAGGCCAAACGCAAAGAAAAAATGGAAGCCGACCGTTTGGCAGCGATCGAAGCTGCCAAGCCGAAACCTGTCAGCAGTGAACGCATCGATGAGTTGCTTGCCGAACTGCGCGACTCCAATTTCGTGAAGCAGCGCGACGCCTTGCGGGCCCTCAAGCTGGCGATTCCTAATGAGCGGCGAGAAGATGTCGTGCAAGCCCTGAAGGATCTGGGCGAAGATGTGATCTTCGGCGAATACCCTCAAGCCGCTCTGTTGGTTTGGGCCGACGAATCCTATCAAGACGAAGCGGTGAAGCTGCTAGACAAAAACGTCCGCCTGCGCACCGAAGCGGAGCAGTATTTTAAACGCTACCCCTGTTTGTCGGCAGCTGAGACGTTGATGAGCCGAAACAGGTGGGATACAACAGACCAGGAAGTGATTATGGCGTTAGGGCCCTACCTCGTCGAAGTGATTGAGGAGAATCCTGGTTATCTGTTGGGGGCCAGACGGCCGGAAAAGCTGTTGGCGATTCTTCAGAAGCATGGGCGACCGGAGACCATTCCCGCTTTGACCAAATTGCTGGTCAAACCTCGTATTGGTGATAACGTCCCACCGATTATCCGAGAGATCGAAGAGCGATTTGACATCCCCGAGGAACAACGGGTGGAGATCGACAAGCTGAGAGAAACAGCAGAGGTACGCAAGGAATTTTTTGATGGCTCCATCATCACGAGCTACAACGCTCCTCTTCGGAACAGCGATCTCGTTTATGAGGGACAGTATTTCGTCGCTTTATTAGGTCCCTGGCTGCGGCCAGTTCGTGTGGAAGAGGTCACGGATGCCGGAGTTCGCGTCGTCGAACTGGGGCGAGTACACAGCGATTCGAAAGTGGTGTCTCGAAGCGACCTGCACCGAGCACCACCTGAAATCGATCAGCCACCGCCGCCGATTTCGCTCTATGCCGTAATCGACCTGCGGAAACTGTTGATGGCAGTGCTGTTTCATGACCAAGAGACGGCTGGCCAAATGCTGAAGCCCGGCCGATCAGTCGGTTCCCTGTTTGCTGGAACAAAGCCGCCTGCCTGGACACGCGAAATACTGCAAGCCGGAGTCAATCGGCTCACCATTCGTTTGCCCGAGGTGGGGGAGGCTATCGACCTGCCAGGCGGACGCACGATTCGATTAACCGACAGCCATGTCAACGATCAGCAATTGATGCTGATCATCGAGGGGCACCCAATGCCGTATCTCGCGTTCTTGGAAGACGAGCAGTGGAAGTTCGACGGTCGTTCGTTTGCCGCCAATAATCGGGCCGCAGCGGATAGTCCGTAATCGCAACTCGCGAGTCGCGAGTCGCACCGCGCTACCATCGCAGCAGCGCGGTGCCCCAAGCGAGACCGGCGCCGAAACCGCACAGCAGCAGGTAGTCACCCGGTTGGACGCGACCCGCGCGGACCGCTTCGTCCAGAGCCAGCGGGATGCTCGCACCGCTGGTGTTTCCGTAGCGATCGAGGTTGACGAAGACCCGCTCGGGATCGACCTCTAGATCGCCGACCGCCGAATCGATGATCCGCTGGTTGGCTTGATGCAGCACGACTAGAGACAGTTGTTCGGCACTAATGTCTGTCGCGGCCAAGACATCCTTCGCACTTTCCGCGAACACGCGGACCGCCCATTTAAAGACACCGCGTCCGTCCATCCGCAGGTACTGCCCGCCGGCGTGCCAAGCTTCCGGCGACAACGATGCGCGACTACCGCCGGCAGGAATGCACAGCATTTCACCGCCACAACCTTCGCTGCCTAATTGGTACGACAAAATGCCCGCACCGGTGGGAGTATCGGGCACCAAGAGCGCGGCTCCGGCAGCGTCGCCGAACAGAGGGTACGTTTTCTTGTCGGCTGGATCGACCGTCCGCGTCATCAAGTCGGCACCGATCACCAACACTCGCTGGGCGTTGCCCGCGGCGACGAATTGAGCCCCGGTGATCAACGCGTACATGAAACCGGCGCATGCGGCGTTCACATCCATAGCCGGCGCGACGGCGCCGAGTCGCCGCTGGAGATGGCAGGCGGTCGAAGGCGTGGGGTGATCGGGAGTCATCGTCGCAACGATGATCAAATCGATCTGGTCGGCCGTTACCTTTGCTGCCGCCATGCAGCGGATTGCCGCTTCATAGGCCAGATCGCTGGTCGCCTGGTCATCCGCCGCTTTGCGACGTTGTTCGATGCCGGTCCGACGGACAATCCATTCGCTATCACAACCCAATTCCGCCAAGTCTTCGTTGGTTACGATGGTATCGGGGACATACGAGCCGGTAGCGGCGATGCGGACACCCAGCAGGCGTCCCATGCGTCCACGCTTGCGGTCACCGGGCGAAGTCTCAGCACCCGCCGATTCAGGCGGTCCTTCCGCAGTCGGTTGTTCGTTCGGTTTGCTGGCAGCAGTCGCGGAGGTCGCCGCTGCGGATAACGGGAAATCAGACATGGAGTCGTAGGCTCGGACCGGGCACGTAAAATGAACGGCGTGAGTATAACTATCAACGCATTTTCACGTCAGACGAGTGTATGACAGCTATCGCCCCCTTACGCCGTAACTCTCGATTAACCATCAAGCAGGGGACTGTGGGGCTGTGTATCATTTTCTCCTGTGTGTTGCTACATCGCGCGAGCTGTCTCGATGGCTGGTGGCGTGAGATCGTGGTTGCCGGGCCATCGATGGCCCCTACACTGTGGGGGCCAACGCATCAGTTTAGTTGCACCGCATGCGGTTTGCCGAATCGATACCATGGCCGATCTGCACGCATACACGCCCCCTGCTGGCATTGCGGGGTCGCGCAAACGCCCTCTTCGCCACGGGCTGTGCCAGCCGACCGGGTCACGATCGACCGTGCGGCCTACCGCTGGCAGCTGTGCGGGATCCCCCTCACGCAAGCGGCGCCTCAGCGCGGCGATTGGGTGGCCGTTTTGGTCGCCGATCAGCTGCGCGTCAAACGGGTGCTCGGGGTCCCAGGCGACCGTGTGGCGGTGCGTGGCGGGGAGTTGCTGCGCGGCGGGGAGTTAGCCCTTGGTGGTGAGTTGCTGATCAACGATCGGCCGGTGCGTGAATCGCTGCCGGGGCCGATCCCGACCTGCCTCGTCCATTCGGCGACTCTGTCCAGCCGACGCGAATTCCCCGCGACCGCCGAACCGACAGCGCGACATCGCTGGCAGGCGATCGCCACGGAAGGGACCGTTTCCGCGGACAACCGTCAGGGCAGCCCGGCCAACTGGTGGGTTTACCATCACTTTTCGGTTCATGATCGTCGCTCCGATTGTGTCCGCGATGACTACGCCTGCAACGTCGATGTGCGGCGAGCCCTGCATCCCGTGGATCGGCTGGTCGTGCGTTTGGAAGTCGACTTTCGGAGTGCCACGACGCTTGATGTTTGGTTTTGGCATCCCGCAGGGTCGCGTCACGTTCGGCGTCACTGTCTCGCGGGCCAGCAATCGATTCGGCTGATTTCCTCCGATGCAACCACTAGTCGCCAGTCGCCCGCGGTCACCGTCGATGCCCGGCGCCCGGTCGCCGTGGCGGGTTTGCCGTCGACCGGCGCAGCGGAGCCGAAGATCACGATCGAGCGCGAGCTGTATTGGTTTGTGGAAGCGGCCGACCGCCAACGATGGCCCTCCGCGTCCACCGAGTTGGCGGCCGATCGATACTTCATTGCCGGCGATAACCAAGCGATCTCCGTCGATAGTCGCAGCGATCCCGCGGGGGTGCATCGCGATCAAATCATTGGAAAAGTCAAACGCCGCTGGTAGGTTGGACACGCGACCACTGCGCATCTGGACGCGTCGCCTTTCCCCAAAGTCACTGTGTGCGGGCACCGTTTGCGGCATGCGTCGGCGTGGGTGTGCCGCGTTGACGGGTCGCCGCCGGATTGCTTACCGAGGAGGCTCGACGTACGGTAGTCGAATCGCAGCCTGTCGTGTCGGCAGCGCACCGTTTGGCTACTGATTGCTCGAGCGTTCCGCTATCGGGCGGTTCATCAAAGGTTCCTGGATCCATGGCAAAGTCATCCGCCAATTCAGCCGCTTCGTTTTCGCGTGGTGGTGGTGGTCGGAAGCGGTTCACCACCGCAGGCGTGCTCGGCGCGTTGGTGCTGATCGGCTACACCGTCGCGCAGCCGCACTTGAACGCCCGCTTGGGGTGGAACCTGCCGGCGATTCAAGCGACCAATCCCCCAGCCGCTCCGCAGCCCGCTCCGCCCTCGGCGGCCGAGACGACGGCGAAACCGCAGTCCGAGGATTCAGCACAGCCGGCTGAACGGCGCAGCGAATCGGCGCGCGACCAAGCCAAACCCTCAGCCTCGCCGCCCGCTGCTGAGCCAGCCGCCGCTCCGTCGCTGAAGTACGGTATCTTGCGCGACCTTGGGCGTGAGCGTTACCTTTCCCCCGCCGGATTGCAGTACACGCCGGGCAGCCAAGAAGGACACCGCCTGGAGCACTTGAAGCGGCACCTTGCCGACCAACCGAGCCGAGCTGGCAGCCACGGCGTCTTCGAAGGCGACATGGAAGCGGTCCTGCGGTTGCTGGATCAAGCCTATGGGAAAGCCAAGGCCAACGCAGCCGGCGTGACCGAGCAACAAGATCAAGATCGCACGATCTATACCGTCGACATGGGCAAGCGGATTGGCTATGTCGGAGGACGCGACGGAAACCGCCGACGCAAACCGATGGCTCGCCGGCTGCGGATCGTCTTGGAAGGGACTCGCGTGATTACCGCGTACCCGCTGTAGTGAAACGCCAACGGTGCCTGTACCCAACCTTTTGTTTCCTGTCCTTTTAAAGGTCACTGCGTTGACTCCTGAACATTCGATTGACTATTGCCCGATTTGCGGTGGCGGTTTGTGTGGTATCCGCATCTGTGGCATCCAGACCGACGCGCCGCACGGGTTGGTGGTCTGTGATGAATGCGAAGCCATCTGGCAGCAGCCCGATATCACGACCGAACACGGCTACCCCGACGCTGGCAACGCGCGGTGCCCCAAGTGCGAAGCCCCTTTGTGGGGCGAGCAAAGCCGCTGGGCAACGCTGGAAGACTGCGTGGCGTTGGGTTGGGAGCACGCCGTCAACCCCGCCCTCGACTGTCAGCCCGACGAGGGTTTGCTGTAGCCGACAGAGATGCAGCGCCGACAGTATGAGGCGACCGCATGCGACCGACTGCGGCTCACTCGACCGGTTCCATCGACGCCAAGTCCTCTCCCGCCCCGCACATCGGGATCGGTTCATAAAAGCCCAACTGCGTCGAACCGTAACGGCGGATATCCCAAGGCTCCAAAGGCAACTGCGCCATATCCCAGTGGGCATCGGTTTCGACCACGATCACGCTGCCGGCCGGTGCGTGTTCGGCAACCCAGCAAATCATCTCGAACACCTCTTTCGTTCGCTCCTCCCAGAACACGTAGGGCGGACAAATATAGACGATCCACGGTTTGGGCTCCGTTTCCCGTGACATCATCTGTGGCAGCATGCGAAACGAGTCACCCAGGACCACCCGCACGCGGTCGGTAATCTGCAGTTTTTCCACCGCGTCGGTAATCGACTTGGCCATCGGCCGGTTCCACTCAATGCAGACCGCTCGATCGGCACCGCGGCTGATCGATTCAATCCCCAGAATCCCCGTTCCGGCAAAGACATCCCAGGCGATCGAACCGATCATGGCGTTTTTTCCCAGCACATTAAACAGGTTTTCACGCACGCTATCCTTCATGGGCCGCGTCGATCGTTCGCCGTTGTAGCGGACCAAACGGCCCCCCATCGAACCGCCGATGATGCGCAAATTTGTCGGTCCGATTGCCTTCAGCGGCGTTCCCGCCGGCTTGGAGCCCCCTTTTCGTGTTGCCCCGCTTCGCGAGCCTCGTCGTGCAGCCATAAACTGTCCTTTCCAAACCAATTGATTGTTCGTTGCGTAGTGTACGGCATGAATACAACTTTTCGAAACCGCTTCGCCATTTCCGCGTCGGAATCGGCTCGTTTCTGGTCGCTCGCCCTCCTTGCCTTGTTGGGGGTCGCCGCAGTCGGGCTGATGAATGGGGCCGCGACCGCCCAAGAAGGGGCTGCCGAGGAAGTGGCTGCCGAGGAAGTGGCTGCCGAGGAAGTGGCTGCCGAGGAAGGGAAGTCAACTGCGGAGGCTGACGATTCATCGGCCCCAACGGTCTCGGAAACCCCAGCCACGGAAGACGCCTCCGCGGAGGATGCCTCCGCGGAAACCTCAACATCCGAGGACGAGGAGACGCTGCCTCCCGATCCGAAGGCCGACCAAATGATGGAGGATTTCGATCGCTTGATGGTAGAATGGGTCGAAGCGATGTCGGCGATGCGGGCGGCACAGATCCAGTTCCACAACAGCACCGCCGAAACGGAGCAGCAGTACCGAGAAGCCTTCCAGAAGCACCAGCCTGTGGCGCGTCAGCGATACGATGACTTGCTGCAGCACGCGATCAAGATGATCGAATATCGTTCCGGCGGAGCCCCGTTTCTGTGGGAGTTCATCGCCCGCTCGGTCGAGCATCGCGGAGAAGTCGACTGGTACGAGGGGCTCGCCGAACCCGCCAAGCAGCTCGAGTCGGTGCTGAAAGAGGGTTCCTTGCCCGATTACCATTCGATTGCCGCCCGGGCCTTGGTGACTGCCGGCGAATTCGAAGCGGCTCGAGAGCACTTGAAGAAATCGTTGCGTCGCGAAAAGCCGCTCGACTGCGATATTCGCCTGATCAGTACGCTCGACGCACTGCAGCAGGCTTGGCAGGACGAGCAGGAGCGGCTCGCCAAGGATCCCGACGATTTGCCGCGCGTCGAGCTGGAAACGACGCGTGGGAAGGTCTTGATTGAATTGTATGAAGACCAGGCTCCCAATACGGTTGCGAATTTCATTCAATTGGTCGAGGAAGGTTTTTACGATCAACTGGCGTTTTACCAAGTGCTCGACCAATTGTTTGCTTTGACGGGCGATCCGATCGGCGATGGCTCGGGGAGTTCTGGGCGTTTCATCCCCGACGAATCCGATCACCCGGATGCTCGAGCCACCCTCCGCGGTTCATTGGTGCAGGCCAAACTGCCCAAGCCGAACAGCGAAACGGGCGAGACAATTCCCGACTCCGGCAGTAGCCAATTGATGATTCTGCTGCTGCCTCTGAAGATGGATAACGGAAACTTCACCGTCTTTGGGCGGGTCATCGAAGGGATGGACGCGATCTCGTACCTGACGCGTCTGAATCCGTCCGAAAAGTCGGAGAAGAACAAGGTGGTCCTGCCACCCGACCGTGTGATATCGGCAAAAGTTATCCGCAAACGCGAGCACGATTACAGGGTGCGGTACGTTCCCTGAGGTTGGTTGGAACGAGCCCCTGGGTGTCTGCGGAAAGAGTCGCCTCGGATCGGTGGAACAACTATACTGCGGTTGAACTGGTTCCACCCCCTTTGATGTTGAGGATCGCATCATGCGACTTCTGTCCGCGACCGCTTTGCTGCTCTGGTGCTTCGCTGCTTTGACTCACGCCCAAACCCCCGCCACGATCGGTCAGATTGAGCGGCTCGATCCGGCGATTAACGAACTGCTGGCCGAGGATGCAAAAATCGAAGTCCTCGCGAGCGGTTTTACTTGGACGGAAGGGCCGGTTTGGGTGGGCGATAATGCGGGGGGACACCTGCTGTTTTCGGACATCCCCAGAAACACGATTTTCCGTTGGTCGCAAGCCAGCGGTGTCGAAACCTTCATGTCGCCCAGCGGCTACACCGGGGTCGCCTACTACGGTTTGGAACCCGGCAGCAACGGTTTAGCGCTTGACGGCGTGGGACGTTTGCTGGCTTGCGAACATGGGGACCGGCGAGTTTCGGTGTTGACCAAAGGGGGCGGCAAACGGACGTTGGTCGATGCTTTCGAAGGCCGGCGTTTGAACAGCCCCAACGATCTGGTGGTCCATTCCAACGGAGCGATTTTCTTTACCGATCCTCCCTACGGCTTGCCCGAACGTGCCGATGATCCTCGTCGCGAGCTCGACTTTTGTGGCGTCTATCGCTTGGACCCCAACGGGACGCTGACGCTGCTGACCAAGCAGCTCGCTCGCCCCAACGGTATCGGACTCTCACCCGACGAGAAGACGCTGTATGTCGCGCAAAGCGATCCCAAGAATGCGATCTGGATGTCGTTTGCGATCCAGGACGATCAGACATTGGGTGAAGGAAAATTGCTGCACGATGCAACCGACCAAGTTGGCAAACTTCCCGGTTTACCCGATGGGATGGCGATCGACGCGGCGGGTAACTTGTGGGCCAGTGGTCCAGGTGGCATCTATGTCTTCACGCCTGCCGGCAAACGGATCGGTCGCTTGTTGACCGGCCAGCGAACCAGCAACTGCGCCTTCGGCGGACCGTCACCCGATCGGAAGACGCTCTACATCACCGCCGACAGCTATCTCTGTCGCATTCAACTGAAGTAGCACGTCCGAGGGCAAAGCGCTTCAGCGCTCCTATCGTTTGACCCGCGGCCGCAGGCGCAGGCGCAGGCGTCGTTATCGGCTCAGCGCTCCTATCGTTTGACCCGCAGGCGCAGGCGCTTCATCATGAAGCCGCAGGCGCTTCCTATCGTCTGAGCCGCAGGCCAGTCGCTCCGGGCCACTGTCGGTTTTTGATGTACAGGTGTTGCGAACCACCCGCCAGGCTGTCACGATGTCGGGCTCGTTACTGTACAGCTGTAGGCAGGTGCCATGCTCGCTCGTTTGAAAACCTTTACGCTATTGGGCATCGAGGCGATTCCCGTCGATGCCGAAGTCGATTTATCGCCTGCGGCGATGCCCAAAACGATTCTTGTCGGCTTGCCCGACGCGGCGGTCAAGGAAAGCACGCACCGCGTGGAACGGGCGTTGGTCAACAGCGGTTTTGTGCGGCCGCAAGATCGCGTGGTGATCAACTTGGCTCCGGGCGACTTGCAAAAACAGGCCGCCGGTTTTGATTTGCCGATCTCGCTGGGAGTCTTGGCCGGGAGCGGTCAGTTGCAATCGGATCGGTTCGAAGAGTACGCCGTGATCGGAGAGCTGGCCCTCGAAGGCTACACCCGGCCGATCAAAGGCGCCTTGTCGGTCGCCATGGAAGCGGCCAAGCAGGCGGGCTTGAAAGGGTTGGTAGTGCCATCGCAAAGTGCGGGCGAAGCAGCGGTAGTCGAAGACATCGACATCATTCCGGTCGACTCCTTGTCTCAAGCGGTCGGCTTCTTTTCTGGGGCACTCGACATCGACCCCGCCCCAAGTCGCATCGGCGAATTGTTTGCCGAACTATCAGCCTACGACGTCGACTTTGCCGACGTACGCGGCCAAGAAATGGGCAAGCGCGCCTTAATGCTTGCCGCAGCGGGCCGGCATAATTTACTGATGATCGGGCCGCCAGGTAGCGGCAAAACCATGCTGGCCAAACGGCTGCCGACGATTCTGCCGGAACTGACCGCGGGAGAGTCGATCGAAACGACGCGGATCTACAGTGCGCTGGGCCAACTGCCGGCTGGCCAACCACTCCTCGCACGCCGGCCTTTCCGCAGCCCGCATCATACGATCAGCGATGCGGGGCTGGTCGGTGGTGGCAGCCCCCCTTCGCCAGGAGAAATCTCCAAAGCTCACAACGGGATTCTGTTTCTCGACGAATTGCCGGAGTTCAATCGCAAGACGTTGGAGGTGATGCGGCAACCGCTGGAAGATGGCATCGTGACGATCAGCCGCGCCCTGCGTAGCACCACTTTTCCTTCGGATTTCATGTTGGTCGCCGCCGCCAATCCTTGCCCTTGTGGCTATCGCAGCGATCCGCGTCGCGCCTGTAATTGCACGCCGCCTCAAATCGAACGTTACATGGGTAAGATTTCAGGTCCGTTGCTAGACCGCATCGACATCCATATCGAAGTCCCTTCGGTGCCGTTTGAAGAACTAGCCGGCGCACAAAGTGGTACGTCCAGTCAAGCGATGCGAGAACAGGTCAGCCAAGCCCGTTCCGTTCAAGCCGCGCGGTTTGCCGGCAGCAACACGCGCTACAATGCGCAGATGAGTAGCCGCGATGTTCGTCGTCACTGCAAACTCGACAAAGTCTGTTCGGCGCTGTTGCGACACAGCGTCGAAGAGATGGGCTTGAGTGCTCGCGCACACGACAAGATCCTCCGCGTCGCGCGGACGATCGCCGATTTGGAGGGGAGTGAATCGATCGCGCAGCACCACCTGCAAGAAGCGGTCAACTATCGCTCGCTCGATCGCGATATGTGGACCTAGACACGTTCCACGGGCGCGAGCCCATTGAACACGGGGGCTGGCGCCCATCAGCCGCGAAGCGGCGGCAGGATGTAGCCATGGGCGCGAGCCCATGGATTGATGGCACCCCACACCGCGAAGTCCCGCAGGGACGGCAGGGAAGCATGTCGCCCCGTTGGGGCTGGCAATCGTTTGTCGCGATGCGTTCCACTACAACCTATCGTCCCTGCGGGACTGAAATCCTATCGTCTATCGTCCCTGCGGGACGGGAATCGTTTCGTTCCCAATACAATAGAGCTCTACCATGTCCACGTTTGCCAATCTATTGTTCCACGTCATTTACAGCACGAAATATCGTAAGCCGGTGATCGAACCGAGATGGCGAGACGGGCTTTACGGTTACATTGGGGGAATCGTGCGCGAGCAAAAAGGAACGTTATTGAAGATTGGTGGCGTTGAGGATCACGTGCATTTATTAGTCAAGCTAAACCCGACCATTGCCATTTCCGATGTATTGCGTTTGATCAAGACGAATTCGTCGAAGTGGGTGAACGAGCTTCCGGACGTTCGGCGCAAGTTTCAGTGGCAATCGGGATATGGGGCATTTTCGGTAAGCGAGTCCCAGGCATCGGTCGTGTCGAATTACATCGCCAATCAAGCCGAGCATCATCGGACGCGATCGTTTGAGGACGAGTTTCTTGCGATTTTAAAGCGGCACAATGTCGAATATGACCCGCAATAGGTATTCGAACGCGAGATTATTGAGTGATGCAGGAATCAGCCGCGAAGCGGCAGGCGTTGTCATCCAGCCGCGAAGCGGCGGCAGGATGTAGCCATGGGCGCGAGCCCATGGAACAGGCGAGTCCGGCGCCCAACAGCCGCGAAGCGGCGGCAGGATGTAGCCATGGGCGCGAGCCCATGGAACACGGGAGTCCGGCGCCCATCAGCCGCGAAGCGGCGGCAGGATGTAGCCATGGGCGCGAGCCCATGGAACAGGCGAGTCCGGCGCCCGTCAGCCGCGAAGCGGCGGCAGGATGTAGCCATGGGCGCGAGCCCATGGATTGAGGGCGCCCCACACCGCGAAGGATGCGTTCCACGGGCTCACGCCCGTGGAACTTTCGCTCGGTAGTTCGTTTATACCACGTCTATAGACATTTTAAACGCGGTTCAGGGTGCCCGTGATACCGGCGAAGGTGTCGGTCTCGACACCGAATCTTTGCAGCAGGCTGATGAAGAGCAGCGCCAGGGGTTCTTCTTCCACTTCGACCTTGCCCCGCCAACCGGCATCGGAGACGATACCCGCCCCAGCTTGATTGTCTTCATTGCCTCGGCCGAACTTGAGATAGCGACCGTTGGAGAAGCCGAGATTCTTACCGCCGGCGGAGATGATGGGATAGTTGCGCGACAGGTGGAAGCTGCTGGAAGCCGAGCCGTGCATGGCAAAGGTGTTGTCTAGCATGTTGCCGTCGCCGCAGGGTTCCGGCGTCTCTTTCAATTTTTGTACGAAGCGACCGAATTCCTCCACCTGATAGCGATTGTACGTGCCGAGGTTTTTCCAGCCGTTAGGCTTCTTCACAGCGTGGGTCAGACCATGCGCCCCGCCCAGACCGACCGCCTTAGACAGCAGATCATGCGGGCCTTCGCCATTTTCTCTGCCGAGTTGGAACGTGGCCACGCGGGTGGAATCGCTGAGGAAGGCCAGGTAGATCAATTCGTACATGGTCTGGAAGTACAGCCGAGCCTGTTTGGGATCGGCATCGAGGTGCAGATTGCTGGTGTCGACTTGAGGGATGGGAGTATCGATCCACTTCTGGGCTTTGACCAGCTTAAGCTCGGTGTCGCGCACGGCGTCTAGATACTGCTTGAGCGTCTGCTGGTCGTGCTTGGAAAGACGTCGCTCCAACGATCGCGTATTGGCGATCAGCAGATCCAAAGCACTTTTGCTGCGAGCCAGTTTGGCGTGGGCTTCCTTCCCGCTGGTGACAAACAGCAGATCGAAAATCTGCTTGGGTTTGTTCATCGCGGGAATCGGTCGTCCCTCGCGATTGAACGACTGTGTTTGCGCGCCGCGCGGGCCGCCGATGCCGCCGTTGGTGGACATCACCAGCGAGGAGTATCGGGTGAACTCGCCTTCGTGCGCCGCTATGACCTGATCTACCGAGATGGAGTTTTTATACGGACCATGACCCCCGGTGTTGGCTCCGGTGAGATATTGATCGGCATTGGAATGGCCGTGGACTTTTCTGGCGGCCGGATGGGAGAGTCCAGAGTAGACGGTGATTTCGCTGCGCAGCGGTTCGAGGACATCGAGCACTTTGGTCAGCTCGAAATCTTTTTCGCCACCGCGTGGGAACCAGCTCCAGTCCTTCCATGCCGGATCGCTTTTCAGGGGCAACCCAACGCCATCGGGATGATACACACTGACGAAACGTTTCGGCGTCGTCTGGGGTCCCGAGTTCGCCATCGCGAGCGATTCGAACCAGGGCAAGGCCAGCGCCACCCCGGCACCATGCAGAAAAGTTCGGCGATGGAAAGCGTTTGTTCGATTGCTCATGACCCGTTCCTGACGCTTATTTCGAGTGAAACTGACGCTTATTTCGAGTGAAAGATGTCACTGCTAGTGATCAAGTGAATGAGATCGCCCAGGCGATCCTCTCGTTTTCTGAACTGGCTGGTTAAACGATTAATGTCTGATCGATCCGCGAAAGAGAGCGGCCGGCCGAGCGCGTAGGCGGTCAGCTTATGGACCATCGCTCGGGCGAATTGATCCTGCCTGTCCGAGAGCAGGTACCGCTTCAAACCATCCACGCCGGCCAATTCCTGTTTGTTGAACAGAGCCGCCGTGGCATCGACGGGCTTGTTTTTGATCTTTGTACGAAAGGCCCCCATCGCATCATAGTTTTCGAACGCGATCCCCCACGGATCGATGCGTGAATGACAGGAGAGGCAAGCGGGTTTATTGCGGTGATCAAGGATTCGTTCCTTGAGCGTCATCTCTAAAATCCTCGGATCGGTCAAGTCGACTTCCGGGACATTCGGAGGCGGAGGCGGTGGCGGATCGTGCAGAATACGCTCCAGCAGCCAGACACCCCGTTTCAGCGGATGCGAGTCTTTACCGTCGGAGTTCATCGTCAACATCGCGGCAGCCGTTAAGATGCCTCCCCGGTTTTTTTCAGGCGGGACCGGAACCGAGCGGAAATGAGGGCCGTACACGCCAGACACGCCATAGTGCCCAGCCAGACGCTCATTGAGCACCGCATGATCGGAATGCAAAAAGTCCAGCACACTGCGGTTGGACTGGAGGGCTTCCTCAAAAAAGGCGATCGGTTCCTGCCGCATCGCTTCGATCAAAGAACTGTCTTTGACATGCGTCACGCTTTCCATGCCATCCAGACCAAGCCACTGCTGCACGAAATGCTGTGAGAACCGCGCCGCACGTGGGTCTGCCAACATGCGTTCGACCTGAGCGTGCAGGACTTTGGGATCTCGGAGCTGTTGCTGATTGGCGAGCTGCAGCAGCGTTTCGTCCGGAATGCTGGACCAGAGGAAAAAAGAAAGTCGGCTGGCGAGTTCGAAATCGCTGATGGCCTGCGGAACCGCGGGCTGTTTCGCCACTGTTTGTGGCGTCAGGTACAGAAATTCCGGCGTTGCCAGGGCGGTGGCCAAGACTTCCAGCATGGCCTCTTCGAAGGTCGCAAAATCAGGCCGATAGATGGCGAACAGCTCCATGAACTGGTCGACCTCCTGAGGCGTGACGGGGCGACGCCAAACACGTGGCAGGAATCGATTTAGGACTTCACGCCCGTAGAGTGTCTCCTCGTTTTTGTTTTCGCTCTCAATGAAAATATCGAGGTGCGATTGAGGAGGCCACTGCGGGTAATAGGGAGCGCTGATTTCAATATAATCGAGCTGAACTTGCAGCGTCTCTTTACCACTCCGGGTACTGGATTCATTTCGGATGTGCAGAAACTCATCCCGCCGAGGAAATTTCGTTTCCAGCTTGCGGAACGGGTTGCGCTGGATTTCACTCAGCGGAATGTCAAAGTGGATGAACTCGGGTTGATCGGCTGGGGCCGTCACGGGGACATCTCGTTGGCTCACCACCTGAGCAAAGTTCGCGTTGTTGCTGGTGTGGGCACTGAAGATCAATCGCAAGCTGGCGTATTCATCCGGTTCCATGGTGGTTCGTCCGGCGCGGATGCGAACCCGCATCATCCCTTCATCCGGAAGGAAACGATCCAGATTTATTTTCAATTCGTTGGATCGCGGCAAAACAAGAACCACAGGAGAAACTTCCGGGTTTGCATCGACAACGGCATCTGGTTTCGGCTTCGCCGAGCCATTGGAAAAAGCAATCCCTTCCCCCGCGGCTTGATCCAGCAGGTGCGGCCTGTTTCTCTGTTTTCGGTAGTTCTCGTCAGTTGTTTGAAATGGCTTTGCTTTGCCTCCGGTCGCTTTTTTCATCTCCTCCTGCATCGAGATGATATAGGTGACCGGCTTAGGACGCTCACCGATCACGGTCACTCGCTGAAGCGCTTTCAGTGCGAGCTCGCGATAGGTCTCGAACTGCATCGCCGACATCTGCAGCAATTCGGAACTGTTCTTGAACCCGTCCTCGGATGCGGTTTCTGGAGGCAGGCTATCGACCAGCGAGTAAGTCAGTCCGAGCAGGTCCTGCAGTGCATAGTCATATTCGTATTTCGTCATCCGGCGAAACGACGAATGCTCCGAACGGTTGCGCCGGACCACGGACGCCTTGTTCATTTCGGCGCTCAGCCATTCCACCATGTTGCGACGGTCGGCAGCGGCCAGTTCATAGTCTGGTTCGTCCGCCGGTGGCATCTCTGAATTCCCCAGCACTTTATAGACTTCACGCCATCGCTCCACGTCGGGACCTGCTAACAGGTCTGGGTCCAACTTGTCGATGCGAAGATTCCCATGCGACGTTTCGGGACCGTGGCAGGCCAGGCATTTCTGATTGAGGACGGGGGCGATCGATTTCCGAAAGTGATCCAGATTGGCTTGGGGAATTGTCTGGGCGGCTTCGGCATTGCCTGTGGCCTGAACTGCTTGTTCAGTCTCTTTTAAGAAGCTCGATTTCAGGCGTCCCTGAGCTCTCACTTGTTCCCACGTTTGAGGCCCGGGCTCCACGGTCTCCGGTTCCACCGCTAGAAGCGGGCCGATGGTGCCAAGGATCAGTAGGATCGTGATGCTCAATGTCTTCATGGGACGACTTTGGGTACCCAGTCGGTGCCGTGAATGGAGAAACTTGTTTGTGCAAAAACAAACAAGACGATCGGAGGGAGGGAGTTAAGGAGGGGAGGGGTGGCGTGAACAAATCGGCCGCCGAGCACGCCATGGTTATCCAGCTACATCGCCCAACTAAATAACCCAGCTAAATGGCTCAGCTTGCCAGCATCCATTGCCAACACCATCCATTCATTGTAGCAGCGATTGCAACGCGGATTGGCAGTGGCGGCAAAAAAGTGGAGATACCGCCCCGCTGATAAGGCAGGCTTTGCCCGTTTTTGACCTGTATTTCCGGCATGCTTGTCGGGGAGGATCGCTTTCGTCGTCACCAGCGCCATTGCTTCCGCCCCGAGCTTCTCCCGGTCCGCGAGGCTGATTCGTTAACTTCTGGGGGTTCGTGAGCGGGCACGGGGTGGGTGCCGCGAATGGACGCAGCCTCTCGAACATCTTCCTGCTTTGGGGCGGTGAATATTCCTGTTACTCGGCAGGACTACCGCCCACGCGATTCCCCGGAGTCCGATTCCCCAGAGTCCGATTCCCCAGAGTCCGATCAGCGGGTCACCGCAAACCGGCTTGCTCTAAAAGTTTTCCGATTCGCTCGATCTCATCCGCTGACAGCTTCTTCAGCGGCGGACGAACGTGGGCTTGTTGCCATCGTCCCAGCAGCACCAACGCTTCTTTCATTCGGTTGTGCATGTCGAACAAAGGCTCCGCATAGAACGCGCGAACGGTTGGGTAGATCTGATCGTTGATTTCTCGTGCCGCTTGCAGGTCGTTGTTTTGGACGGCTTGGAACAGCGCAACCTGAAGGCTAGCGATAACGCTTCCCGCGCCCGAAAGCAGGCCGTCGCAACCGAGGACCAGCGAACCGAGCAACCACATGCTGTGTGTCGAAAGGACCCGCACCGGTTGATCGAGTGCATGCAGTTCGCGAATGTGACGCTCATGCAAATGTGGGTCGTTGCACCAGTCTTTGATCGCGCGGATGGTCGGGAACTTTGTGCAAAGTTCGAGCAACGTGTCCAGCGGATAGCCGAGTCCGCCGTTGACAGGATACTGAAACAGGATCAGCGACAAGCTGGTTGATTCGGCAATCGCGGCGACGTGAGCGCGGGCGCATTCCGGTCGTTGCTGACCGCCAAGAGCAAGTACGTCAGAGGGGAAGACCAGCAGCGCGTCGGCTCCCGCTTCAGTCGCCATCTTTGCCAGTTGACTCGCTTCCCGCGTGTTGGACGTGTGGACGCCAGCGATCAGCGGCATTTCCTCGCCAAGCTCATCGCGAGCGATTGCGATTCCGCGTCGCTGCTCCTCAAAGCTCAGGGCATGCACTTCGGCGGCGTGTCCGTTGACCGTGATTGCTTGAATCCCGCCAACGCGGGCGAGATCACTCAAGTGGTGACGGTAGGCCGCTTCATCGATTTGCAGACTCGCGTCGAAGGGCATCAAGCAGGCGGGAATGACGCCTTGGGGATCGAAAGGGATGTTGGTTGTCATCGAAGATTCTGTGGTTGTTGTTTGCCGTCGTCGAAACCGGTGGGTGCAAGCGACCTTGCCTGGAACGGTCGGCGGAGAGCGATTGCGGGTCATGCCGTCTGCGATTTTACCGGCGACGGTTTCGTGATACGGTCCTGTCAAAATCGGGCTCAGCGCCTGGCAAGCGTGGCCACGTCCGAACTCACTTCGGCGGCACTCCGTACACACCGTCCTGTTCCGCCACGGGTAAGTTGGGGCGTGAGGCGGCAGGTTTGTCGGTGGCGAACCACTGATTCCCTGAAAACTGGAATGTTTCGGGCGCGGTACCACCTCCGATGTTCAGCTCGATCTGGACGTCGGCACGTCGAAAGGTGATCACGTTGTCGCGAATCTGCACGTTGCGGCAAGGAACGAAACCGGGCTCGCGCGTCTCTTGTAAGATTCGAAAGATCCATTTCGTCGGAAAGCGAATCGTGTTGTTCACGAATTGAGCTCCGTCGACACCGACGAAAGCGGCCGCACAGGGACTGCCTTCGATCGTGTTGTGACGCACGATGATCCGAGCCGCTTCATGCTTGGCTCCCGCTGGCCGAAAGTAAGCTAGGCCTGTCGAGCCTCCGATGTTGAGCGGTCGGTCGCCAGCGTTTTCAAAGCGACATTGCTCGACAATGATATCGCTGCTGCCCCCTTTGAACTGCACCCCCGCACTGGCGCTGAAGCCCGGCTTGCCAACGAACTGACAGCCGGTAATCAACGCGCGATGGCAGCCGACAAAATCGATCCCCTGGCCGCCCCAACCGGTGATCTTGCAGTTGCGAATTGTCAGCCGGTCCAGTCCCGAGCACTTGATGCCATCGTGGTTGCCACGCGGACCGATGTCGCTGACTTCCAGATGCTCCAGCGTGATGCCGGTTGCCGGTTGGTCAAGCTGGCCGCCGTCATCGAGATTCAGGCCGTTGACGCTTTGCCCCGTCATTTTCAAGTGACGCAAGGTCAGCCCATTGCAGCGGGAGAACTGCCACGCCGTGGAACCTCCTTGAAAGACCGGAGGGCGAGTTGCATCGAGCGCCTCGATCGTCAGATCTTGGATTCCCGAGACGTAGTGCTCGCCCGGATAATTGCCCGGAGCAATCTTTAGGACCACGCCGGGCTGGAGGTTACGCAGCGCCGCTTGCAAGCCGCGGGCGTCGCGCACGACGATGGCTTCGTCAGCGGTTGCGGTTTCCGGTAGGGACTGCAGCATTATCGCAACGAGTATCATCGGCGTGAGCATCGCCGTGGCGAGCTGCCTTAAAGATCGACATCCAAACATTTGCAAGGCTCTCGGGAATGGTGTTCGAAGTAGGAGTCCGTTGAAGTCGATGCGGTCGACAGCAAAATAGGGTGGTCAAGCGGCGTGCAGGCACAGCATCTGCAGGCAAAACATCCACTAGCACAGCGCGTCGCCTCAAGTTTTAATCTAACCGACGCGTTGCAAGCACGCATCGGTCATTGCGATGACGCTTTTCTTGGCGGCGACCGAGTGGGTCGGTCGCCACTGCGTTGACTCGTCGTCCAAGGTGGCTTCTACTTTCCTGTTGAGTCCCCCGGGCGGTTGGCGTGGTAGCGTGCGGTAGGTTGCGATGGCCCTGTGCCGAAGGTTTGCCTTGTCCATTCTGGAAAAACTGATTCGATCCTGTTGCGTGATGTTCGGCAGTTGGCTGGGCAATGGCTTCCTGTATCTGTTCCTGGCGTTGACGTTGTGGGTCGTGTTGTATGGTGTTTATCGAGCACGTTTTCGTCACCGCAGAATTGCCGCACGCGATCCCACGGCGGCGCAACTGAAGCGGGAACTGTTGCATTCGCTTCGCAGTATCGGGATCTTTGGCGTCGTCACCGGCGCTGTGATCTATGCCGGTTATTCGGGCATGACGCGGCTGTATTTGAGGATCGACGACTATGGATGGGTATGGTTTGTCGCCAGCGTGGGACTGATGATTCTCATGCACGACACCTATTTCTACTGGACGCATCGCTGGATGCATCATCGACGCGTCTACCGCTGGGTCCACGCGACACACCACCGATCGATCAGCCCCACGCCATGGGCGGCTTATGCCTTCAGCCCCATCGAAGCGTTGATTCAGGCTGGCATTGGTCCTCTGATCGTCTTCACGATCCCGGTCCATCCGGCGGCCTTTGCGATTTTTATGACCTGGCAAATCGCCTTCAATGTATTTGGACATTGCGGCTACGAGATTTTCCCGGCTTGGTTCCTGCGATCGCCATTGGCAGTGGTCTTTAATTCCGTCACCCATCACGCGCTGCATCATGAGAAGTACCGGTCCAACTTTGGCTTGTACTTCAACCTTTGGGATCGTTGCATGGGATCGAATCATGTTGAATACGAGGTGCGGTTCCAGGCCGCCACCGCGGCGCCAACCATGACTGCGGACTCGGCGAAGTAGAGCAGCCGAAGTAGAGCAGCCGGCGCGGTCGAGCGATCCGCACCTTGCTGGCTGGAGTGGAGGGCGTTACCCGATCACTCCGCGCGCCACATTGAAATAGATCACGATTCCCAAGATATCGACAATCCCCGCGACAAACGGATTGCTCATCAACGCCGGATCGAGTCCCAGTCGTTTAAACACCAGCGGCAGTGTCGCGCCACACAGGCATCCCGCCAGCACCACCGACAGCAACGTGATCGGAATGACCAACGCACTGTTTGAATCGGGTGCCACGGCCAACGCGACGGCCCAGCCCAGCAGTGCTAGGAAGCCGCCCAGCAGCAGGCCGACGACGACTTCACGGAGCAGAATCGTCCGCCAATCTTTGACGCCCAAGTCACCGCTGGTCATCGCTGTGATCACCAACGTTGCCGACTGGGTCCCCGAATTCCCCCCCGCGCTAATGATCAGTGGGATGAACAGTACCAGCCACGCATACAGTTGCAATTCTTCATCAAACTGCCGCAGCGCGATCGCGGTCAGCAGAGCGGCAAAGAACAGAATCGTCAGCCAGATACCGCGTTTCCAACTGAGCCGCAGCAGATTGATTCGCAGATAGCCTTCCTCTAAAGGCGCCACCGCGGCGATGCGCTGCGCATCTTCGGTGAGCTCTTCACGGACGACATCGATCACATCATCGTGCGTGATGATGCCCAGTAAGCGGCGGCCTTCGTCGACAACGGGAATCGCCAGCAAGTTGTAGCGTTCGACTTTCTCCGCCACCGATTCCTGATGGTCTTGAGGCTCCGCCGTAATGACATCGGTCTCCATCAAATCTTGCAGGCGAACGTCGGTGCGACCGAGTGACGAAACCAATCGTCGCCCCGACACGATGCCTCGCAATCGTTCGTCATCGTCGACGACATAGATGTAATAGATCGTCTCTAGCTGTTCGGCCTGTTTGCTCAATTCATCGAGCGCCTGCCGCACGGTCAAACGCTCGGCCAGCTTGGCCACTTCGGTCGTCATCAGCGCGCCCGCCGTCCCATCGGCATAGGACTGCAAGCGACGAATATCGCGCCGGTCGGCCGCCGGCAGCAGCGCCAGCAGTTCCGAGACGCGTCTTTCATTCAGCTCTTGCAGCAAGTCGACCCGGTCGTCGGCCGGCATCGCGGTTAGCAAATCGGCGATTTGCTGTGCATCCTGTTGCTCGAGGATCTTCAGTTTGCGATCGAGATCGAAGTATTCAAAAATCTCCGCGCGCAGCGTTGTCGGCGCGTGCATCAGCACCCGCCACGTTTCGTCCGGCGTCAGCCCTTCCATGTACTCGGCGGTACGTCCCGGGTTGAGTGCTTCGCAAAACTCTTCCAGCTCGGCCACGTTTTGCTCGGCCAGCATCTCGCGCAGTTCGGGCAGGAAGAGCGTATTGATCATGCAGTAGCCAACGGATTCAGTGGGAGAGAGCATCAAGTTGCCGGGGTTCGTCGGCGCCATTCTAGCGCCCGGCCGAAGGAGCGTTAAGGACGCCACGAAACCGGGCCGGTGAGCGGTTGCGGCGGCATGGCGTGAGGAAGATGCAACCGGCGTGCCGACGTGCGCCAGCCCACCGTTGGGAGACCCGAAGGGCAGCTCCCTGCCCGCTTTGAAAAATAACACGATCGCGGAAAAGACCGCCGGTTTGGCTCCGCGAGAACCCGCCGCGGCAGCTTCGACCGTCGAGTGAAAGCTTTTTGGCAAACCAAGTGGGGGGCGAGGCAGCGGAGTCGGTGCTTGATTGGTTCTTGAAATTCTTTTCAGCGAGACGCAAAGATTCCCGAATGTCGGACGAATAACTGTCTGAATGGAATGGTTTGCGATGCCTGGGACAGGCTGAGACTGCACGAATGCGCTCGCCCCCAAAACATACCCAAGTGAAATCCGAGAAGAACTCACTTCCCGCTACGAGGAAAAATCAGATGCTTAAGAAAATTGTTTTGGTCGGATCCGCCGTCACTCTGCTGTCGGGACTGGTCATGGGAACGGGCCTGTGGAGCTACGGTCGTTGTGCGGCCGACAAGGTCACGCAGTCGGCAAAGGACATGGTCCCCATGGAATGGGAGATCGATCGAGCGCGGCAAATGATCACCGATCTGGAACCCGAGATCACCGAAAACGCCAAGCGGATCGCTCGCGAGAAAATCGCCACCGCTCGTCTGGAACGCCAGGTCAGCCAATCGAGCGACCTGCTCGGTGACGCGCAGCGAAACATCGAACGATTGAGTGCCGACCTTCGCAATGGTGACAAGGCGTTCACCTACGGTGGCAAGACTTACACCTCCGCTCAGGTCCGCGACGACTTGGGTGCCCGTTGGAAGCGTTTCAAGACCCAACGTGCAACGGTAGAAAAGCTGCAGCAGCAGCTCGATGCTCGTCACGCATCGCTGAATGCTGCTAATGAACGAATGGACGCTATGTTGACGGCAAAGCGTCAGCTGGAAGTCGAAGTGGAAAACTTACAAGCTCGCCTGGCCGCTCTGCGGGTCGCTCAGACGAGTTCGGAGTTGAACCTGGACGACAGCCAGTTGTCGCGGACTCGTGAACTGCTCGACGAGATCGCCACGCGGATCGACGTTGAAGAAGAAGTCATCGCCGTCGATACCGAATACTTCGGTGGCATCGACTTGGACGAGCCGAATCAGGAAGACCTCCTGGACGAGATCTCGACCTACTTCAGCGGTGCCAATGATTCGGGCGAAAAGTTGGTCCGGATTGACCTGAACGAGTAGTCGTCAAACGATAGATGGACCCGGCCCACCGCAACGCTTTTGCTTGCGGTGGGTTCTGCTAATCGCCGCCTACGTTGAAAGCTTTTCTGATGATCTTTCGTTCCTCCTCCCCGAAACCTGACTCCACGGCCGACGTCGATCGTCGCGACCGTTGGATGCTGTGGGTCGACGGTGCGGGAGGGTTCATGATCATCGCCAGCCCCAGCGTGACGATTGGCGGACCGGCTAGCGAGAGCGAAGCGATGGTGAGTGTCCAAGCCGACCTGCATCGTCGTGAAGCGAGCTTGCAACGCCAACATGGCGAGTACTCGATCGGGGCGATCGACGGTACGGTCGAGGTGGGCGGACAGGCGGTGACTGGCAGCGTGCAGTTGCGTTCAGGGGAATCGTTTGTCCTGGCAGGCACGACGACGTTTGCGTTCCAGCGTCCCCATCCGCTTTCCGCTTCGGCGCGGCTGACCGTGGGGTCTCGCACTCGACTGCGACCGCATGCCGACGGGATCCTATTGCTCGACGACACGCTGGTAATCGGCGCGACCGACGATTGCCATATTCCGGCCGTGCATGCCGAGGGAACGCTGGTCTTGGTTCAGCGAGCAGGGGCCTGGCAATGCAAAGCCACCAATGGCAAGGCGACATGGCAGCCGCTGGAACTGGGGCAACGGTGTGATTTATTAGGTGTTTCGATGACAATGGAGCAGCTATGAGCTCGCCAGAATCGAAAAACGAAGCGCCTCGTCCGACGCCCTCTTCGGCCTGGGGAGATGGGGACCGTCCCGACAGCAACGAAAACCTTTTGAAGCGAGAAAATCGAGTCATGGCCGTTCTTGCCGGTACACTAGAGAAAGGCCGGCGGATGATCGGCCCCAAGTCCATCGTCGACACTCCGACCGTCGCCCACACCCCGGCACCGACATCGGAGTCGAATCCTCATCCCGAACCTGTCGCTGCTCCCAAAATGCACTTCACCTACGCCAGTGGATCGTCGCCGCTGCCTCGCTACACGATTCGTCGTGGCGTGGGCGTGGGGGGATTCGGTGAAGTCTATTTCGCGGTTAGCGAAGCGGGCAAAGAGGTCGCCTTGAAGCGGATCCAGCGCAACCTGGATGTGGAATTACGCGGCGTCTCCCATTGCTTGAATTTGAAACATCCTAACCTGATCTCTTTGTACGACGTCTGTCGCGATGCCGACGATCAGGCGTGGGTGATTATGGAATACGTCGCGGGACCGAACCTTCGCGAAGTCCTCGATCGCTCGCCGGCCGGTTTGCCGGTGGATGACGCCCTGCGGTGCTTTGCCGGTTTAGCTGCCGGGGTGGCTCATCTGCACGACAGCGGAGTGGTACACCGCGACTTGAAGCCCGGCAACATGTTTGACGATGGCGGCATCATCAAGATCGGTGACTACGGGTTAAGCAAGTTCATCTCCTGCAGCCGACGTGGGGGGCATACTGAAAGCGTTGGCACGTTTCATTACATGGCACCGGAGATCGGCCGCGGCGAATATGGACGCGAGATCGACATCTACGCACTGGGAGTCATTCTGTGCGAGTTGCTGACCGGCCGCGTGCCATTCGATGGAGAAAGCAGCCACGAAATCGTGATGAAACATTTGACCGCCACGCCCGAGTTAACGGGGGTCGGTTCACCGTATCGCGAAGTCATCGCCCAAGCATTGGAGAAAGATCCGCAGCGGCGACCACGAACGGTCGCGGAAATGGTGCGCCCGCTGGGGATCGAAATCGATACCAACGGACTCGCTCGCTCCGGTGGCTCGGCCTCGCCGGTCACTCGTCCGCCGGTGAAACCACTCAGACCTGAAAACGAAGCGCCGATCGAAGCCCGAGTGGTGCGCCCTTCGCACTTGGAACCGGTCGCTCCGGTCGGCACCCTGGTGGCCGACGGACATTCATCCAACGTCAACGAAGAACCGCTCGCCAGAGCGCTGCGGGGCTCGTTGACCGATCTGGCACAGTGGTGGAAAAGCCTCGAATCCTATCCGGGGACCCGCGTTGCCTTGATGATCATGGCCGTGGCCTTGGTCATGATCAACACCGGTTGGCTGTTGCCGCTGTTGTCTTTGGTCGCGATCGTCTATGTGCCGTACTACATTATCCGCCAGATGTTGCTAGGGATTCGTCGCCAGCCATCATACGCCGAGGCCTACCAGTTGTCGGTTGCGCGTGCTCAAGCGCCTCGCCCGATGACGCCTGAACAATGGCGGCAACAAAAACGGAATCAACTGGGCGCCAAACGCTCGCTGACGCGGCTGACGGAGTTAAGCAGTTCCTGGACGACCGCTGGTTTCACGACCATCGTGTTGGCCTTTGTCGCGGGCCTGATTGGCCTGCGCGATGCGGAACTGAGTGCCGTTAATATCGCGCCGTACGGTTTGACTGCCGCGACGGTCGCCCTGGCATCAATGGTGTTGCTGGGTTTGGGCAAGTTGTGGGAACGCGATGAAGGCGAAGGCATTCCGCGTCGCTTGGTCCTGGCCGGTGTCGGTGCGGGGATCGGAGCGTTCGTGTTTGCCGCTTCACAGTTCTTGCTGATTCCTACCGGCGGCGCGGCGCTGGGCGAATACGCGATCGAGCGTTTGCCGCAGAACTTGTACGGTGGCGATGGTGCCCCGTTGTTGGTCGCGGTGATGGCCCATTTCGCACTGCTGATGGGAGCCGTCGGTTGGTGGAAAAACACCGACCCGTTGCGTAAACGACGCGTTGGCTTGTGGGCGATCGCGGTCGCGGTGGTGGTCGAATGGGGCATCAGCCAATTCCTGCCGATTCCCCAGCCCTGGGGCATGTTGGCCGCCGGCGGTATCGCGTTGGTGCTGCAGATGACCGCGCCCTGGGAAAATCCTCGTCAGCGTTTGGAGACCGTCGTCTAATTACGGATGCTTGAGATGCACTTACAACCTACTACCACACCTCGCTTGTCCAGTCGCCTGCTCGGCACCGGTTTGTGCTGCGTGCTTGCCGTCGGAGCTTGCTTTGCCGATGCGCCAGCCAAGTCCGCCGATACCGTCAAGGTGGCGTCCGACAGCTCGCTCGATGCCGAAGTCACCAGCGATGATGACTTGCAGGCGGTCGGTGAAGCCTCGGCCAGCGAACTGTCGATCGGACCGCTCAGCCACAAGATCTATCCCGATGATCGGCCCGATTGGATCGTCGCCGAGCCGGTCCTCGATGGCGACCTGCATCGCTGGCCGGTGGTCTCTTCACCCTCGCTGACCGAAGAGGCGAGCCGCGAAAGCCTGCTGGAGCAAAAACGGATTGCCGTGGGGGCGTATGTCGAACACCTGACCAATTCGAGTGGCCAAGCCTGCCAAGTGATTCATTTCGATCACGACTACATCGACATGCATCTGCTGAATCATGACCGCCGGTACGAAGGGATCGTCACCACCAGCGGCGGTGAAATGTTCGAGAACGCCGCGGAACTGGTCTTCGACGAAGCTTTCCGCAACGATGTGATGGACCAGTGGCGGGCGTGCGAAGTCGGCAAACGTTTGACCGGCATGGGCGTGCTGGGTGCTGGCAGTTTGGCGCTGCTGATGGGGCTGACCAGTGTGCTGAAAGTTTTCCACCGCGTCCGTCGCTAACGAGGTTCCTGCTCGGTAGTCAACGGCTGCGAACGAGATCGTTCCATTCGACTTGTTCTCGCTCGAGCGTGGCCTGCAGCTCGGCTAAGAATCGGTTGGCGTCACCAGGATAGCCCGCCGTTGGGCCGAGCTGGCCGGAATGCTTTGATTGCCAATACGCGTTGAAGCAGTCCATCAAACGTTCACGGGTGTACTTGGCACAGATC
>Ga0102938_10000385_pt1 | contig 32254 bp, 20 predicted proteins | sample SalPonR2_B_D2_MG_FD_84516 | JGI IMG/M metagenome (GOLD analysis project Ga0102938, IMG submission 84516) | Salt pond soil microbial communities from South San Francisco under conditions of wetland restoration - Salt Pond MetaG R2_B_D2_MG | ecosystem: Environmental > Aquatic > Marine >...
AAAGTTGACGCCGCCGGTGTGTCCGCTCCCGAACGCCGACATGCGAAGGTTGACCGAAGCGTAAGACGACGGGGCGTCCTCGGGGACTTCGTAGTTCGGCGGCACCCGCGTCGAACCGAACACGTGCGTCGTTCCGTTGCCGCCACCGGTCCATGCCCAAGCACCCCAATGGCCGATCGGATAGCGACTGAACCTTTGAGAAACGTTGTGCAACCTCGCGTCAAAAAAACGATCGAAATGAAAACGTTCGCCGAACAGCAAGGTCTGACTGGTCCCGTCGACGCAATCGGCGAATCGAGCCGCTGCGGCGTCGTCCTTTAGAAATCGCTGGTAACTTTCCGGCTGGCTGTCTTCGCCTGTCATGTAGAACATGCCGTCGTCCTGCATGTCGGTATCGCGGAAATAGGTCGAGTGCGTCCCGCCGTTGGCCAGATAACTGGACAGGGAGAAAAATCCGGTCGCGTAGCCGGTCCGACGATAATTCAATTCGAAAACCGATTCCTGGGCGAAATCGCTCGGACACAGGTACGACGGCACGAGTTGGGCCGAGGCGGCGTCGCGTGACTTCAGCCGGGGATTGGTCGGATCGCTGGTGTTCCTGATCGCCGCTTCGAAAGTCTCGTTCCAGTCCCACATGTCGTAAATGGACTGCTGCTCCATGAACGGCAGGATGTGCGTGAACACCGTGTTGCCGTACCAATCCCGCGGACGGTCGTTCACGAACGTCGTCAGGCCCGGCGGAAATCGTTTGAAACTGCTTTCGAAATTGTGCGACGCCAAGCCGAGTTGCTTCATGTTGTTCTGGCAACTCATTCGGCGGGCCGCCTCGCGAGCCGACTGCACCGCCGGTAAAAGCAGCGCCACCAAAATGCCGATGATCGCGATCACGACAAGCAGCTCGACCAGCGTGAATCCTTTTCGATTCATCAATGTGGACCCCTTCGGAAATCAATGGTTTGTTCGCTTACCAATCCGTCGGTTCGATCGCCTCCGAGTCCGATCTCGGGCATCCTCCAAAAAATACGATTTTGCCTCCGCCTGAACACGCGTCGTGGGATTATTGAACCCGCGTTCAGGAGATTCGAAAAGTCGTCTCGCGTCAGTGGCGGGATCATCCCCGTCGCAATCGAATCAGCGGGGGAATTCCCCTGATCTTGGCTGATCCGAACGGAATCGGTCCGCCCCAAAGCGCAAGGTTCGCCCTGAATTTACAAAAACTTCACGAAGCCTGCCTGCACACATCGCCAAGCCCGGCAATCTTTGGCTCTGCCGCATCGGTCCGTCGGACCGATGCGGCGGCTCAGGCCCGAAAAGCCCTGGAACCGCTGAGGATGAAAATCACCACGCCGGACCAGACGAACAGGAATCCCCAAAACTGGGCCGCTCCGATCGGTTCGTGAAAGACGACCACGCCGACGATCCACTGCAGCGTCGGCCCGACGAATTGCAGGATGCCCAGGGTCGAGAGCGGCACCCGCTTGGCAGCCACCGAGAACAGGACCAGCGGGCTGATCGTGACCAGTCCGCCGAGAACCAGCAGCGCCCCGATCGCCGGCGAAACGTCCGCCGCGTCGATCGGCGATGCGCGGGCGAGCAGGTACGCCAGCGCGATCGGACACAGCAAACCGGTTTCCAAGGTCAGGCCTGCGATCGCGCCGCGTGGGGCTTGCTTCTTCATCAAGCCATAAACGCCGAACGACGACGCCATCGTCAGTGCGATCCAAGGCACCCCTTTGCCGGTCGTCGACATCACGGTGACCCCGATCGCCGCAACCGCAACGGCCGACCATCGAATCGGCCTCAGTCGTTCACCCAGGAACACCACACCCAGCACGACGTTGACCAGCGGATTGATGTAGTAACCCAGCGAGGCTTGCAAAACGCGGTCGGTCGCGACGGCGTAAAGAAACGCCAACCAATTCGCCGCGATCATCGCGGCGGCGACCGCATGGATCACCAGCGTCCGGCGATCCGGCAGGCGAAAAGCATCGCGACGGATTTTGGGAACGATCAGCGACAAAAGCAGCAGGCAGGCGAACGACCACACGATCCGGTGGGCCGTCAACGCGACCGAAGGCACCGAGTCGAGCATCCGCCAGTAAAGCGGAAACACTCCCCACATCACGTGCGCGCCGATCGCCAGGGCGATGCCGATCGTCAGCGATCGGTGCTGTCGTTCTCGTTCGGGCAAAAGGACTCGCTTTCTCGGTGCCGCATCCCCCCAGGCAATGCTTTGCAAACGCGGGGCAGGAGCGACGACCATAGCGGCCCCGCTGTCATCGCCCAATCACCCCGGCCGCCGCGACGCGTCTCTCAGCTTCGTGCATCGGCCGACGGGTGTTTACGTCGGCGATCGCCCTGTCATCGGATTCCCGCCATCTTTTACGTTTGATTTCACTTTTTTCGCTCGGCCGACACCGACCTGCCGGGGGCTTTGGCTTGACACGACGGATTCGGCTATAATCGGAGTTTGCTTTATCGGGACGTGTCCTGTCACCTCGTCAACGCCGGCCCAGCCATGACCCGCCTGTTTCTCACATTGCTGCTGACCCTGGGCTGTGTTGCGGGTTCGCTGTGGGGCGGTGACGCGACTGTCGTCGATTTTGCCGAAGACGTTCGACCGATCTTGGCCCGGCACTGCGTCGCCTGTCACGGTGCGGAGGAGGTCAACGGTGGGATCCGCTTGGACGATCCGAAAATGGCTCGTGCCGAAGCCGACTCGGGGAGTTTTGCCATCGTGCCGGGACGACCCGACGAGAGCGAACTGATCGTCCGGGTCACGTCCGACTACGACGGCGATCGAATGCCGCCGGAAGGCCCGGGTCTATCGGCCGAGGACGTCCGACGGTTGAGAACCTGGATCGAACAAGGCGCCCCATGGCCGGAATCGGAATCGTCGACGGAGGAGCGATCCGGCGGCGAACTCTCCGACGAAGGCGCCGACCACTGGTCGTTCCGCCCGCTCGCCCGATCTGGGCCGCCCCGATCTGGGCCGCCCCGAACGGATCAGGCGTCGACGACCCTGGATCAATTCGTCGCGGCGAAACGTCGGGAAATCGGTGTGACGGCCGCACCGCCGGCCGGCCCGGCGGCTTTGATCCGCAGGGCCAGCTTCGGGCTGACCGGCTTGCCGCCGACCCCGGAGGAAGTCGCCCGTTTCGCCTCGGCGGAGGCCACCCTCGGTCGCCCGCTGGCGATGAAACAACTGGTCGACGAATTGCTCTCCCGCCCGACCTACGGCCAACGTTGGGGACGCCACTGGATGGACTGGGTTCGCTATGCCGATACCGCCGGCGACAACTCGGACTTTCCCATTCCGCAGGCCTACCTGTATCGCAACTACATCATCGATTCGATCAACGACGACGTCCCCTACGATCGCTTTTTGACCGAACAGCTCGCCGGCGACCTGTTGCCGGCCGATTCGCAAGCCGAACGCAACCGTCTGGTCATCGCGACCGGCTACTTGGCGATGGCAAGGCGATTCGGATCCCTGGTCGAACGGTACCCTTGGCATCTGACGATCGAAGATACGATCGATAACGTCGGCCGGACGATGTTGGGCATGACGATCGCGTGTGCCCGCTGTCACGACCACAAGTTCGACCCGATCAGCACGCGAGACTACTACGGCTTGTACGGCATCTTCGCCAGCACGCGTTATCCGTTTCCGGGAATCGAGTTGTTCCAAACGCAACACGACTTGGTGCCGTTGATCGAACGGGACCTGGCCGCCGCCGCCCTGGAACCGTTCGCCGGAAAGACGCGCGAGCTGGAATCGAAACTGACGAAACTGCTGGACCAATGCGAGCGGCAATCGCTCGAGAATGCCGAGCGGGCGAAGACTTCGACGATCGACGAGCAACGGAAAATGCAAGACGAGCTGGACCGGATGCTCTTGAAGGCCCGTCGTGCGGGTCAGGAGTTGGCCGATCATTTGAAGTCGCTTCCCGAGATGCCGATGGCTTACGCCGTACAAGACGCCGAGCCCATCGACGCATCGATTCAGATCAAGGGCGAACCGGACCGGCCCGGCGCCGTGGTCCCGCGAAAGTTCCCCGACGTCCTGGGCGGACAGCAACTTCCCGATGACCTTTCGTCGGAGACCAGTGGCCGATTGCAGTTGGCCCGTTGGATCACCGCTGAGGACAATCCGCTGACCGCGCGGGTGATCGTCAATCGGGTCTGGCAACGACACTTCGGCACCGGACTGGTGGCCAGCACCAGCGATTTCGGACTGCGAGGTGAAACGCCGAGCCATCCGGAACTGCTCGATTGGCTGGCGGCGGATTTCATCCGCCACGGATGGTCGTTGAAACACCTCCATCGCACGATCATGACGTCCCAGGCGTATCAGTTGTCCAGCCGAGACTTGCCTGAGAATTTAGCGATCGATCCCGCCAACCGATGGCTTTGGAAATTCAACCGCCGGCGTTTGGACGCCGAATCCATTCGCGACACGCTGTTGCTGATCGGTGGCAATTTGGATGTCACGCCGCTGACCGATCCGCATCCGTTTCCGCCGAAAAAGGAATGGGAATACACGCAGCATCACCCGTTCAAGGACAGCTACGAGAACAGCCATCGAAGCGTCTACCAGATGACCAAACGTCTGACGGCGGAAACGTACATGCAAACCTTTGACGGTCCCGACCCTAACGTTTGCACCAGCACACGAGACCAATCGGTCACCGCGTTGCAGGCGTTGTATTTCATGAACGATGATTTTCTGCATGCCCAGGCTCGTCGAATCGCCCGTCGGATCGCCGACCAAACCGACGACGAAGAACAACGAATCGCTTGGACCGTTTCCACGATCCTTTGCCGATTACCGTCGTCGGACGAAACGGATCAAATGAAGCGGCACATCGACTCGGTCCGCGAGCGATTGGGTGATTCACCCGATGCCGAAAACGTTGCATGGTCCAGCTTGACATTGAGCCTCCTGCGGCTGAACGAATTCCTTTACTTGGATTGACCTTCGCCATGTTCACCCGACCGTTTAGCCGACGAACCGCGTTGACCACGATGGTCGGCAATTCACTATTGATGCCCGGCATCGTTTCCCAACTGCTGGCTGCCGAAGACGACCCGACCCGGTCAACGGCGCCACACTTTCCCGCCCGCGCCAAGAGCATCATCTTCATCTATGCGACCGGCGGCGTCTCCCACATCGACTCGTTCGATCCCAAGCCGACCGACAAAGGTCGCGACGGCAGCGGACCGGAGCGCTTGATGGGCAACGTCTTCGGGGCCGAGCCGAATCGTCGCTGCGGCACCGAAGTCAGCCACATTTTTCCGCACGTCCGCGAGGTCATGGATGAGATTTGTTTGATCCGATCGATGAAAGCGTCGCACTTCGATCACTCCGAAGCGACTTTGGGCATGCACACCGGTTCGCCGACGTTTGCCCGGCCCAGCATGGGATCGTGGATCAGTTACGGCCTGGGCACGATGAATCAAGACTTGCCCAATTTCATCGTCATCGCGCCGCACCTGCCCTACGGCGGCACGCAGGTCTACGCGAATGATTTTCTGCCGGCGTTCCACCAGGGAACTCGCGTCATCCCGGGTGACAATCCGATCGCCAACTTGCGTCCGCCCGGCCGCAGCGAAAAACTGCAAGACTTGGAATTCGAACTGGTCGATCGGCTGAATCGACAGCACCTTCGATCGAGACCTCACGACACCGCCCTGGCGGCGCGGATGAAATCGTTTCAAACCGCTTTCCAAATGCAAACGGCTGCACCGGAGGCGTTTGATGTGTCCGAGGAACCCGAACACATTCGGCGGTTGTACGGAATCGATCGAAAAGTCAAAGGCCCCGGCGCCGATTTTGCCTGGCAGTGCTTGGTCGCGCGGCGATTGGCCGAGCGTGGCGTCCGGTTCATCGAACTGATCGACACGGGTTCGCGACCCAATTGGGATTCGCACGGTGAAATGAACGAGCACGCCGATTTGGCAAACAACGTGGATCAACCGACCGCGGCGCTGATCACCGATTTGAAACAGCAGGGCATGCTGGACGAAACGATCGTGGTGTGGGCGACGGAGTTCGGGCGAACACCGACCAAGGAAGGAAAGAACGGTCGCGGTCATCACCGTGACTGCTTTAGCGTTTGGCTTGCCGGCGGCGGTTTCAAAGGCGGGCACGTTCACGGCGAGACCGACGAGATCGGGAAGTATCCGGTCACTCCGCCGGTGGAAGTCCATGATCTGCATGCGACGATCTTGAACCAGTTGGGCATCGACCACACTCGTTTGACCTTCCGCCACGCCGGTCGCGACTTCCGCCTGACCGACGTCCACGGGAACATTGTCAGTGACCTGATCGCGTAAGGGGCGTCTCGCACGGACAGCCATTGCCTTTTTCCCCGGCTCGCACGATCGGCCGGCGGGCACGATCGACCGATTCCCTCGGCGAGCCCGGCGTGCGGAGGCGATCGCGAACGCCGTGGGCCGGCTAGCGGCGCGGCGGGTGGGGAAAGCATTCGCGTGCTTTTGCGCCGGGCTGCCGGGTGATACAACAGGGCCTTCGCGATGTTGGCCGAGCAACTGGACGTCGAAAAGTGACGTCTTTCGCGGATCCGGACGGGTGGCCGAGTGGTCGAAGGCTCTAGTCTTGAAAACTAGCGTAGGGGAAACTCTACCGTGGGTTCGAATCCCACCCCGTCCGCTTCGTCGGTCTTGTGATGCCGGTCTTTTCGCAGCGGTGGAATCGAGGTGGAGCGGGTGCCGACGGCTTTGCCGGATCGGGGGACCCCGGCGACGGAGTGAGTTCCGTTATTACGGTAGGGGAATCGATTGAGTGTAAGCAGAAACGTCGTCGCGATCGGGCACCCGCTGATCGAACATCACCTGTGCACGGTGCGTGACCGGGCGACCCGTCCCGGCGAATTCCGCGCGGCGGTCCATCGATTGGCGATGCTGATCGGCGTGGAGGCGACCGGGGACCTTTCCACTCGCGAGGTTACGGTTTCGACTCCCCTGGCCGACGCCCGGTGCCGTCAGCTTTCCAGCGAGATCGGCTTGGTTCCGATTCTTCGTGCCGGGCTGGGGATGGTCGATCCTTTGTTGAGCTTGTTGCCCGATGCGTCGGTTTGGCATCTGGGGCTGTACCGCAACGAGGAAACGGCCGAGCCGGTCGGTTACTACGACAAGCTGTCCGGCCAAAATGCTCCACAAGTCGCGCTCGTGCTCGATCCGATGTTGGCGACGGGCGGTTCGATCGAATTAGTCGTCAAGCGGCTGATGAAGTGGGGCGTCGACGAGATCCGCGTGCTCAGCATCATCGCCGCCCAGCCGGGCATCGACCGCGTCAACGAACAGTTTCCCGACGTGCGATTGTTCGTCGGAGCGATCGATCCGGAGCTGAACGAACAAGCTTTTATCGTTCCCGGGTTGGGTGACGCCGGAGACCGAATTTTCGACACGCCTCAACACGACTGAACACCATGCAAGCTCGAATGATTTGCGTCTTGGGCTTGATCACCTTCATCGCCATGGCTTGGGCGGTCAGTTCGGAGAAGCGACGATTCCCCTGGCGGGTCGTCGCCGGCGGGCTGTTGTTGCAATTCGTGTTGGGGTTTTTGGTCCTGGGAACGACTTGGGGCAGGCGGCTGTTCGTCGCGATCGGGGCGGGTTTCGAGGAGGTTCTGGCCAGCGTCGGCGCCGGCAGCGGTTTTTTGTTCAGCACGGGCGAAGGCACTCCGCTGGGCGACAGTCTGCTGGGCACCTTTGCCTTCGGCGTTTTGCCCACGGTGATTTTTTTCTCGTCCTTGATGAGTGTGCTGTATCACCTGGGATTGATGCAGCGGATCGTGTGGGCGATGGCCTGGGTGATGCGGTTTTCGCTGGGCACGACGGGCGCGGAGACTTTGGCGGCCGCGGCGAACGTGTTCGTCGGACACACCGAAGCCCCGTTGGTCGTGAAGCCTTATTTGGCGACGATGACCCGCAGCGAACTGTGCGCGATGATGGCTGGCGGTTTCGCCACCGTCACCGGCGGGTTGCTGGGCGTTTACGCAGGCATGGGCATCGACATTTCGCACTTGTTGACCGCGTCGGTGATCAGCGCGCCGGCGGCGTTGTTGATCGCCAAAGTCATGGTGCCGGAGATGCAGCCCGATCAGGTCAGCCGAGACATGTCGCTGAGCGGCGAAAGCGAGCACCTCAACGTGATCGGTGCGGCCGTCCAGGGTGCCAGCGACGGGCTGAAACTGGCCTTGAACGTCGGGGCGATGTTGATCGCTTTCCTGGCCTTGATCGCGCTGGTCGACGTCGGTTTGGACAAACTGGGCGACGGCGTGGCGTGGCTCGGGATTCGGCTGGGGGTTTTGAACTCGACGACCGAGTTTTCTTGGTCGCTGGGGCTGATTCTCGGATACCTGTGCAGCCCGCTGGCTTGGTTGATGGGGATTCCGGCGGCCGAGTGCTTGGAAGCCGGCCGGCTGATCGGGCTGAAAACCGTCGCCAACGAATTCATCGCTTTCGACCAGTTGGGCAAAGCGACGGTCGGACCCGAGGGCGATCTGAGCCAGCGGACGGTGACCGTGCTGACGTACGCGCTGGCGGGGTTTAGCAATTTCGGCGCCATCGGTATCCAAGTCGGCGGCATCGGCGGCCTGGCTCCGTCGCGTCGCCAGGAGTTGTCGCGGCTGGGCATGCGAGCCATGTTCGGCGGATTGCTGGCGTGCTGCATGACCGGCGCGATCGCGGGAATCTTGTTGCGGTAGACCGCCGCGATTCCAGTTAGACTGAGGGTTCGCAATGTCACTTCAACCGCCCCCTTCCCCTGCATGATTCTCCCCACCATGACTCGATTTGCTTTTGTTCGACGGTCACTTCTCGGTTACTGGTTTCCTCTGACGCTTGCCGGAATGGTCACGCTGGCCGCCGGGGCGGCCGTCGCGGACGACGACAACAAGGCCGATCCGAAGGAACCGAAGCCCGCGGCCGAACAAGCGGCCGAATCGCCCGAGGCCGATGCCGCGAAGCCTGTCGCCGAGCCGGCCGACAAGAAACCCGCCGAGAAGAAACCCGCCGACAAGAAACCGGCTGACAAGAAACCGGCTGCGAAAAAGCCCGCTGCCGAGAAGAAAGCCGAGCAGCCCGAGCCCGCGGCCGTGTCGATCTTTGCCGACGAAGCTTTGGAGGACGTCGTCCGCGCCGAGGTGTTCGCCAAACGCTACACCGACGAACCGATCACCAAGGAAGACGTCGCCAGGATTTCACGCGTCGTCGGCGTTGACAAAAAGATCACCAGTTTGGAAGGGCTTCAACACTGCAAAGAGTTGATGTTGATCGACTTGCGTGACAACGCGATCAGCGATCTGTCCCCGATCGCCGGCCTGAAGCGTTTGCAATCGGTTTCCCTTGCCGACAACAAGATCAAAGACATCTCGCCGCTGAAAGACTTGACCGGGATGCAGTTGCTGGATCTGTCGAACAACAAGATCACCGACCTGACCCCCATCGCGTCGATGGATAATCTGCGCACCCTGTACGTCGCCGACAATCGTTTGACCGACATCGCGGTCGTTGCCAAATTGCCAAAGTTGTGGTCGTTGGATTTGGCTCGAAACGAAATTCGCGATCTGCGTCCCGTCAGCGGGCTGGCTTGGTTGACGACATTGGAGATCACCGGAAACGAAGTCGATTCGCTCCAGCCGCTGGAAAAGCTTCGGGAGCTGGACATGTTGTTGATGTCGCGCAACAAGGTCGCCGACCTCGGTCCGCTGGTCGAAATGTGCAAGCGGGACGCCGAGGGCGAACGCCGCTTCGCGCCGTACCTGCAGGTCTATCTGGGCGGAAATCCGATCGGCGAAAAACAGCTCCAACAGGACAAAGCCCAGCTGGAATCGTTCGGCGTCGACGTGTTCGACCAGTGATCGCCACGCGCTTTGCTCGCGATCCGTCTGCCCGCCCAGCCACCGTCGGACGGGAGAGTCGTCCGGGACCGGCCGTCTGCCGTGTTCGGTTTGCCGGTCCAATTCGCGATAGCGAATGTGGATCAGCTCGGTCAGCTCGTCGAACCGCTGGTCGACGTGTTTTTTGACCAGAGCATCGACGAATTTGCGGTCGACGGTCGCGTCATCGGCGACCGGATGGCGGATCGTGTTGTGCGTTTTCAAATCGTCCGAGAATCGCTCGGACGTGGCCGCCTGCGTCGAGATCCGGACGTGATCCAGTTCGTGTCGAATCAACGGCGAGTCCCAGAATCCTTCGGCCCCGTCGAACTTTCGCAGCCAGATTTCATGAACCGGCTCGACGCTGATCCGGCTGAAACGAATCTTGATCGACAAGTAACGCTGGCCGGAATTGTGAACGAATCGCCAGCGGCAGTGGCTGCGAAAGTTCATCCGCAGCTCGAAACGGGTTTCGGCGTCGAAGCGGATGGATGTTCCCGCGGTCAGATGCGGCGACCCTCGGCCGCGTGAACCGTCCCCCGCCGTTGCCCGGTCGCCGCCATTGGGTCGTCCGCCGACGACGAACGTGACGCGGCCGCGACGGATCAGATCCGCGCTCGGCTCCGGCGGAGTGCCCAGTTCGTCCAACGGCAACGGTCGCGGCGACTCGGTGTTTCGGTCGACCGTCGCCGCCGCTTCATCGGTTCTCCCCGGCGCGGGGACCAGGGCGGGAACCATGGCGAAGCCGATCCCCAGGACGAAACTCGTCCATCGACGCGGTCGATGGCGATCGTGACGGCTACCGGGCGGTCGTGACGGCATCGTAGACTTTGTTCGGAAAATCGGGTTCCACCGTCCGATTGTCGATGAACGCTTTTTCGAGTTGCCGGACGATTTCGGGACGCGACCCTGCCAGATCATTCGTCTCGCCGGGGTCGTTTGCCAGGTCATACAGTTCCCAATCGGCCGGATTCTTCTTGGCGATGTCACGACGAACGGCTTTGAAGTCGCCCGAACGAATCACCGCCCAGCCGCCGTAGCCGCCGAAGTCCCAGATCATGGGGTCGTCGCGGGTCGATCGACCGGCTTTGATGGCGGCAAGCAGATCGATTCCGTCGGTCAACTGATCGATCGGGTTGCCTGCGAATGTCGAAGCCCCGGCGACGGCCGCCAGGGTCGCAAACCAGTCGGGCAGGTAGGCCGGCAGGCTCACGACGCTGCCAGGTTCGATCACGCCGGGATAGCGGATCAGACAGGGCACTCGGATGCCGCCCTCGTAGGCGCTGCCTTTGAATCCTCGGAGCCCGCCTGCGGAACCGAAGAACGTGCAGGCCGCACCGCCGATGTGAAAGTTCGGATCCCGACCGCCGTGCGTCGGCCCGTTGTCGGACGTGAAAACGACCAGCGTGTTGGCGGTCAGATTCAGATCGTCCAGTGTCGCCAGCACCGTCCCGACGTGTTCATCCAAATCGCTGATCATGGCGGCGTAGGCGGCGCGGGGACGCGGGTGGGGCAAGTAGCCGTTCTGTCCGCGATAGACGCCGTGCCCGTCGAACTCGCCACCCTCCTCGTCCCAAGCTTGCGGGTAACGGTCGATCCATTCCTGTGGCGGCTGCATCGCGACGTGCGGCTCGGTGAACGGCAGGTAAGCGAAAAAGGGTTCGGATGAATGTTTGCGGATGAACTCCACCGCTTCGTTCAAGATCAGATCCGGCGCGTAGTTCTCCGCGCGATAGTCGTCCGCGACGACTTCGCCCTTCGGTTTCCGGTCGTGACCGGGAATCGGATAGTTGTTGATGCGGACCTCTCGTTCGTCGCTGTCCAAAAACGGCGGATAAAAACTGTGCGCGTTTCGTTGTCCGTTGTAGCCATAGAAGCGGTCGAAGCCTTGTTTGATCGGCGACCCGGAAGTGTTCGACGGTCCCAGTCCCCACTTTCCGAACGCTCCGGTGGCGTATCCGGCCGATTTCAGCACCTCCGCGATCGTGATCGCTTCGTCGGTAATCGGGAACTGCCCCGGAAAGATTCGTCCGTTGCCCGAGTCGCGGTTGTTGCGAATCTGCGCGTGCCCCAGATGCCGACCCGTCATCAACGTGCACCTCGCCGGCGCACAGACCGGTGCACCGGAGTAGTGCTGCGTCAATCTGGCCCCTTGTTCGGCCAGCCGATCCAAATTCGGTGTCTTGATCTTGTCTTGACCGTAACTGCCCAGTTCTCCATAGCCCAAATCATCGGCCATGATGAAGACGATGTTCGGCGGAGAGGTGGTCGCATCCTCCGCGACACAGGGGCGACAGGCCGGACCGGCGACCAAGCCGATCGGGATGAACATCCACAGCGCCAACCGCATAGAAACGGTGATCAAGCGGGACAGTCGGTTCATGGTGGACAACGTGGCTCGGTGGAAAACGGGGCGTGTCTCGCGGGCGACGGGATCGCGACGGTGTCAAGCAATCGACAATGATAACCGCTCGGCAGCTTCCTCGCCGTCGCCCGTGACGAGCGGGACCCGTTTACACTGAGAGGGTCGGATCGGCGGTTCATCACTCGCCGTGAATCCCCACCCCGTTTCCCTTGACACCTTGATGAAAAAGATGCCAGCTCTGCCCCGTCGCGACGCTTTGAAATTACTCGGAATCGGATCGGCTGCCGCCGGATCCCCCGCCCCCACGACCGCCGCCCAGGACGCCGGCGCGTCCGCACCCAGTTCACCGGACGTGACGCACCGATCCGCCTGGGACCAGACGTTCGATCGCGTCTTTTTGGGCGGTGATTATTGGGCCAACCCGATGGAGGATTGGCGAGTCGCGGACGGGGCGGCGGAATGCTTGACGACTGGCGGGAATCGCAACATCCAGTTGTTGACGCATCAACTGGTCGACGCGGGCAAGCCGTTCGAGACGTCCGTGACCGTGCGGCACGTCGAGACCGGCCGCGACGACGGCGGTGTCGGCTTTCGCGTCGGCGTGAAGTCGGAGATCAACGAGTACCGCAGCAACCTGTTCGCCAAGAGCGGCATCGCGGCCGGGCTTCGCGACGGAGCCCTCGTGATCGAGAGGAAATCCCGACCCATCGACGGTGCCCGAAAGCCTCAACACGTGACCTTGAAACTGACCGGCCGCCCGGCGGGCGATCGCGTCGAGTTGACCTTGCAAGCGACGGGACAAGACGGAGCCGTGTTGGGCGAATTGTCTCACAGCGTCGACGCGGGGAAATTGCTCGGGAACATCGCGTTGGTCAACAACTTCAACCCGGCCCTGAACAAGGGTCAGGGCGCTCGCTATCGTTTCGCCGATTGGACGGTCGCCGGCGACGCCTTCGAAGTCAATCCGCAACGCGCGTTCGGACCGATCCTGTGGTCGATGTATTCGCTGAGCGATTCGCGGAGCGACGAAGGCTTTGTCATGAAGATCACGGCGCTGACCGGACCGATGGGCGTCGACGATTCACAAGACGTCGAATTGCGAGTCCGTCGCGAGGGCGGCGATTGGGAATCCATGGGCACCGCGTCACTGGACACCGACGCCTGGACCGCGACTTTCCGATTGGCGAATTGGGACGAGACCCGGCCGGCCGATTACGAATTGGGGTACCGCGAAAAAAGACGCCGCGGCGATGCGGTCGAATCGAAATGGACCGGTCGGATCAAAGCCAACCCGTCGGGTCGTCCGCTGCGGATGGCGGGACTGACTTGCCAAAACGATTACGGTTTTCCCTACCAGCCGGTGTCGGACAACTTGATCAAGTTGGATCCGGACTTGTTGTATTTTTCCGGCGATCAGTTGTACGAAAATCATGGCGGTTTCGGGCTGATTCGTCAGCCCGCTGAACCGGCGATCTTGAATTACTTGCGAAAGTACTACCAGCACGGCTTGTCGTTCCGCGACGCGATGAAAGACCGGCCCACGATTTGTTTGGCCGACGATCACGATGTCTTCCAAGGCAACATCTGGGGCGAAGGCGGCAAGCCGATGGACATCGACGCCGGCGGCACGTCGTCCAACGGCGGCTACATCGAACCGGCCCGCATGGTCAACGTCGTGCATCGCACGAACACGTCCCATCATCCTGATTTTTACGATCCTACGCCCGTGTTGCAGGGCATCAGCGTGTATTACGGCGACATGGTGTACGGTAACGTGGGCTTCGCGATTCTGGCCGACCGTCAATGGAAAAGCGGCCCGCAAAACGTCGACACCGGCAGCGGCCGCGCCGATCACCTGACGGACCGCAGCATTGACCCGAAAGGCTTGGACAAGCCGGGCTTGGTGTTGCTGGGCAAACGTCAAGAAGATTTCCTGAAACAATGGGCCGACGATTGGCGGGGTCACGAGATGAAAGTCGTGCTCAGCCAAACCGTTTTCGCCGGAGTCGCCACACATCACGGCGGTAAGGACGGTTACTTGGTCGCCGACCTGGACTGTGGCGGCTGGCCGCAGACCCCTCGCGACCGGGCCATCCGCTTGATGACCGCCGCCAAACCCTTGCACGTCAACGGCGATCAACACCTGACGACGTTGGTCCAGTACGGGGTCGATCGACAGCGTGACGGGTGCTGGTCGTTCTGCACGCCGGCGATCGCGGTCGGGTATCCGCGTTGGTGGCGCCCCGACGAGATGGAAATGCCGCATCAGAATCGTCCCGAACACGGCTTGCCGAACACGGGCGAATACGTCGACGGTTTGGGCAACAAAGCTTACGTTTACGCCGTCGGAAATCCGGAAGTCGGGACGAAGAAGAATCGCTACGAAAAGGCGCACCAAAAGGCCAGCGGATTCGGGATGATCACGATCGACACGCGGGCCAAGACGTACACGCTCGACGCGTTCCGTTTCTTGGTCGACGCGACCGATGGGAATCCGGGCAACCAATTCCCCGGTTGGCCGGTGACGATCCATCAGGACGAAAACGGCGGCGAAAACCGACTTTCGTAGACGCCGCTTTCGCCACGATCGCGCCCCCCCGGTCGCGTCGGTTCACGGCACCACCGTTTTGGCTTTTTCGCCGGCGTGTTCTTGCACGTAGGTCGGCACGGCGTAACCGGGCAACCGGTCCCGTAGCCGACGGACCAGATCGACTCCGACTTTCGGATCGACTTCGAAGTGCGCCGCGCCTCGGACGCGGTCCAACTGGTGCAGGTAGTAAGGCTGGACGCGATGGTCGACCAGGGTTCGGCACAGGTCCTCCAGGACGTGCACCGAATCGTTGACGCCACGAAGCAGCACAGCTTGATTCAAAACGGGAATGCCACGCCCGACCATGCGGTCGATCGCGTCGATGACGGCTTGGTCGATTTCCGCGGCATGGTTGCAATGGATGACCATCCAGGGGGTGGCACGCAGCGAGCCGACGGTCGTCAAGAAAGCTTCGTTGATCCGCTGGGGGATCACGACGGGCATCCGCGAATGAAAACGGATTCGACGCACATGATCGATCGCGTCGATCGCGCCGAGCAGTTCGGCGAGTTGCCCGTCGGCGAGCGTCAGCGGGTCGCCCCCGCTCAACAGCACTTCGTCGATCTCCGGATGCTCGCGCAGGTATGCCAAAGCCTGGCCCCAACCGCTTCGCCGGCTGGCCGCTTCCTGGTACGGAAATTCCCGGCGGAAACAGTATCGACAATGCACGCCGCAGGCCGACGTCGTGATCAACAAGGCTCGGGAGTCGTATTTATGCAGCAGCGAATCACGTACCGTCGCCGACAGATCGCCGACCGGGTCCGCGTCGAACCCGTCGACCTCAAGATCTTCCCGGGCGACGGCCAAGACCTGTTTCAACAAGGGATCCTCGGGATCGCCGGGTTTCATTCGCGAAAGAAATTCCAGCGGCACGAAGGTCGGAAAAGTCGTTCGGCGGGAGAGGTCCGTCCGGTCGCCCAGGCCCAGTCGGGTCAGCAATTCCGCCGAATCCCGGACGGCCAGCTTCATCGCCGTTTGCCAGGCCACCGGGGGTGAATCGGAGGGCCGGTCGGCGCGGAACCCCGTCGGGACAAATTCCGCTTCGGCCGTTAAACTCCGCCCCACGGAGGCGGACGGTTGTCTGGATTGTGACTCAGTCAATGTTGTTTCGGCCCTGTGTTTTTCATTTTTTTCGAAACCCAACTGCATCACGAAAGCGGAGCCTGACCCGACGGTCGGGAGGAAGACGTGGCGACCTATAACACAAGCGATTTCCGCAAAGGACTGAAAGTCCAGATCGACGGCGAGCCTTATCTGATGACGGAAATGAACTTCGTCAAGCCGGGCAAAGGAAATGCGTTTTACAAATGCCGGATGAAAAACCTGATTCGTGGGACGACTTTGGAGCGAACCTACAAGGGCGGCGACAGCTTGGAATCGGCCGACGTCGAGACGACCGACGTCCAGTTTCTGTACCGTCAGGGTGTCGATTACGTGTTCATGGACGGCACGACTTTTGAACAGTACGAAGTCAGCGAAGAAGTCGCCGGCGACATCTGGAAATATTTGAAAGACGGCATGAGTTGTCAAATGACGCTGTACAACGGCAACGCGATCACGATCGAACCTCCGATCCAGGTGGAACTGGAAGTCGTCGATTGCGCCCCCGGTGCCAAAGGCGACACGGCGACCAACGTCACCAAGCCCGCCAAGGTCGAAACCGATGCCGAATTCATCGTGCCCGGCTTCATCAAGGTCGGCAATGTGATCAAGATCGACACGCGAACCGGCGATTACGTGGAACGCGTCAGCAACTGAAATGACAAACACTCTGTTCCTGCCCGAACTGCGCGAGATGCTCGCCGATCAAAATCGGGCGGAGCTGGAGGAGTTTTGCCGGACGCTGAACCCCGGTCGCACCGCCGAGTTCATGGAAGGCCTGTCGGACGAAGAGGTCTGGCAGGTCCTGCAGTTCGCCGACGGGGAACGTCGCGCCGAGATCTTCGGCTATTTCGAGGAATCGCGGCAGTTGTCGATGCTGGAGTTGCATCCGGCCGACCAGGTCGCCGCGCTGATCGAAGTCCTGCCCGACGACGACCGTGTCGACTTGCTGCAAGAACTGCAAGACGATCACGTCGCTTCGATCTTGCCGTTACTGCCCGTCGACGATCGCCGCAATATCCAGCGATTGCGGTCTTACCGAGAGGGCACCGCCGGGGCGCTGATGACCACCGAGGTCGCCAAACTGGCCCACCGGTTGACCGTCGGCGAAGCCCTGGAGGAACTGAGTCGCCAAGCCGGCGAGCTGGAGACGATTTACTACCTCTATGTCGTGGACGATGAGAATCATCTCAGCGGCATCGTTTCGACGCGCCAACTCGTCTCCTCTTTGAACCATCCCGAGCGGACGCTCGGCGACATGATGGAATCCGATGTGATCGTCGCGATCGTCGACGAGGACCAAGAATCCGTCGCCGAGAAAGTCGAAAAGTTCAATCTGCTGGCGATCCCCGTCGTCGATTCGGGGAGGCAACTGTTGGGAATCATCACGCACGACGACGTGATCGACGTCGTCCGCGAAGAACTGACCGAAGACGCCCAACGGATCGCCGCGGTCGCGCCGCTGGAAAGTGATTTCCTGCGGATCGGTCTGGTCCTGCTTTCTTGGAAACGTGGCATCTGGCTCACGATTCTGTTCTTCGCGGCGTTGTTGACCGCGTTCGCCCTGCGGCACTACGAGGCGGAATTGGAACGCTTCACTTGGCTGGTTTGGTTCATCCCCTTGATCATCAGCGCCGGCGGAAACTCGGGCAGCCAATCGGCGACCTTGGTGATCACGGCGATGACCGGTGGCGAAGTCCAGTTCAAGGACTGGCGGCGAGTGCTCGCACGCGAAGCAGTTGTGTCGCTGTTGCTGGGCATTTTCATCTCTCTGATCGGTTTCCTCGTGGCGGTGTTCATCGCGCCGAGTGCCTCGGACGCCTTGGTGATCCCGCTGACCTTGTTGTCGGTCATGGTGTGCGGCTGTCTGTGCGGCGCTGCCTTGCCGATGGTGTTCAAACGCATCGGTCTGGATCCCGCCTTGATGAGCAACCCTTTCGTTGCCGGGATCGTCGACATCTTGGGAATCGTGATCTACATCAACGTGGCGAGGGTCGTGTTGACAGCCTAGCGCTTCAAATTTCAGCCTGAATAATGCACGTCGTTTCGTCGGTCAGCGTGTATAATCAGGGGCGCGTAAGGTGCATGCACCTTCACGCAGGCGTTCGGAACGTTTTGCCCCAACGTTTCGGACGTTTTTTATGCGCCGATGTGATTCTTACCGTGTCGGGCCGGCCCACCGCGACGGACACATTGATGTCCGGCTATAGTGCCGCACAACCCTGTGTGTGGCTACGTTCTTGTGCCACGAAGGACTTGCGATCCGCCGTCCCAGAACCGATTGAACGCCATTTGATGCCCCCCGCCGAGTCCACACCGGTCGCCGATCCCGGACGCGACGCAACCCGGAGCGGTCGCCACCAACGTTCGATCGCGAGGGCAACGGCGTCGGCTGTCCGTTGCCGCGGGCTCTCGGTGCATTTCACCACCGGGAGAGGCAAGTCACGTCGCACGATCGCCGCGGTCAATGACGTGAACCTGAGATTGGCCGCCGGACAGATCACCGCCCTGATCGGTCCCAGCGGTTGCGGTAAAACGACTCTGCTTCGCGCGATGGCCGGATTACAATCACCGGCCGAAGGCGGCGTCGTGCTGGAACCGGTTTCGCGGTCGACGCGTGGCGAGATCGCTTTCGTCTTTCAGCAACCCGCGCTGTTGCCTTGGCGGACGACGCTGCAAAACGTGATGCTGCCCTTACGGTTGACCGGTTGCTGCCCGCGCTCGGAAAATGTCCACCGCGCTGTGGCGATGCTGGAAACCGTCGGGTTAGCCGATTCGTTGCAGCGAATGCCGCATCAGCTTTCCGGTGGCATGCAGATGCGGGTTTCGATCGCGAGGGCCTTGGTCACCCGGCCCCGTCTGTTGCTGCTGGACGAACCGTTTGCGGCACTGGACGACATGCTCCGCAGCCAACTGGGCGAACTGCTGCAGCGACTTTGGGCAGAACTTCGGTTCACCGCCGTGATGGTGACACACAACATTGCCGAGGCCATTGAGCTTTCGCACCAAGTCGTCGTGATGCGTGAAGGTCGCTGCGCACCGATCCTGGACAACCCGCTGGAATGGCCGCGCGATCCGAATCTCCGCCGCCGGGCCGCGTTCGGTGAATTCTACGGGGTCGTCAGTGACGCTTTGCGGGGCCAAGCTCCGATCAACGCGATGACCGACGGGCAGCGACGGGTGTCGACGTGAACGCCGGCGAAGCAACGACCGGTTGGCGAAGTGCGGCGATGACGATCGTCTCGATCGTTGCCGTGGCGGCCGTCGCGCTGTTGTTCTGGTACGCGTTGGTCGCGGTGTTGGACCTGCCCAAGATCCTCTTGCCCAGTCCCTGGCAGGTTTTGCGGGCCGGCTGGGCCGAGCGAGAAACGCTGCTTTGGGGAACCTGGATCACGGGAGTGACCGCGGCGGTCAGTTTACTGGTCGCCTTGGTGATCGGCGGCGGACTGTCCGTCTTGTTCAGTCAATCGGCGCTGATCCGTCGAGCGTTTTTTCCCTACATCGTGTTCTTGCAAACCGTACCGATCGTCGCGATCGCCCCGCTGTTGGTGATCTGGAGCGGTTACACGTTTCGCAGCGCCGTGATCGCGACGGTGATCATTTGCCTGTTTCCGATCATCAACAACACGACGACCGGATTGATGGCGGTTCGCAGAGACCACGACGAGCTGTTTCGGCTGTACGGTGTCGGTCGCACCGGACGGCTGGTTCGACTGCAGTTCCCCGGGGCGATGCCTCAGATCATGCTAGGGCTGCGGATCAGCAGTGGTCTGGCCGTCATCGGCGCGATCGTGGCAGAATTCTTCGTCAGCAACGGTTCGACCTACGACGGCTTGGGCGCGTTGATGACCGGCTGGCAGGGGCGTTCGCAAACCGACGCCCTGATGGCCGCGTTGTTTGCCTCCGCCGCCCTCGGTCTCGTTCTTTTCGGCTTCGTCCAACTCGTCGCGGCGACCGTGCTGCGACGCTGGACGCGGCTGGAGACCTAAACGATCAAGCGAGCCTTCTTTTCCTGCTCAACCGAAACGAACACGCGAACATGTCTACATCTGCCAAGCTCAACCGACAAACCTTCTTGCGTTCTTTGGCAGCGTTGCCCGCCCTGGTGACCGGATGCAATCGCGACGCGTCCCCGGGCGTCAAGGTCCAACTGAATTGGTATCCCGAATCGGAACACGGCGGCGTTTATCAGGCCTTGGCTGACGGCACCTACCAGGCGGCCGGCTTGACCGTCGACGTTCGACCCGGCGGGCGTGCCACGCCCGTCGCGCCGGAGTTGGATTTGGGGCGTTGTCAGTTCGCGATCACCGGCGCCGATGACGTCGTTCAGTTTCGCAGCGAAGGTTCCGACGTGGTGGCCGTTTTGGCCGCCCTCCAAAACCATCCGCGTTGCATCATGGTCAATGCCGCCAGCCCCGTCGAAAACTTTGCGGATTTCGCCTCCAGCGGCATGACCTTGCAGTGTCAGCCCGGGCGTGGCTTTCTGGCGTTCATGGAGCAGAAAGGTTTCCTCAAGACTGTCAAGCAGGTTCCCTATCACGGCAGCGTTTCCTCGTTGGTGACGGACCCGACGATTGCCATTCAAGCTTATTCCTTCGCCGAACCGTTGTTGGCGCAGCAACAAGGTGTCGCCACCCGACAATTGATGGTCAGCGAATTGGGGTGGAATCCCTATTCCAGCGTCTTGGTGACGACCAACGAACTGATTCAAAACCGACCGGAACTGGTCGGTCAGGTCGTCAAGGCGACCCGGCGGGGATGGGAAAACTATTTCCGTGATCCGAAGCTGGGAAACGCCGCCATTCTTTCGGCGAACCGTCACGGCATGACCGCGGAAGCGTTGGCGTTCGGCGCCGAACAGATGAAGCCGCTGGCCATGCCGGCGGGTTTCGATCCGTCAAATTTCGGACGAATGACGCGGGAGCGTTGGCGTGATTTGGTCACCCAGATCGACAGCTTTGATACGGCCCGGGCCGGAAAGGTGGACGCGTCGCAATGCTTCACCAACGAATTCTTGCCCTCGGATCAACCAGCGGCTGCCACCGGCGGCTAGTCGATGGTCGCTTTCATCGCGCGCACGTGGTGATCGAACCACAGCGGGGCCAAACGCCGCATCACTGCGACCCGATTGTGGACCAGTCCGTCCAGTTCCAGGTACGTGTGGTCGATGTCCAGTTCCAGCAATAAATCGTGAAAGTCGCGAATCGTCTGGATGTGACCACCGTCTTTCGTCCCACACAGGATTTGAATCCGAACCAAGTCATTGATTTTGTCTCGATTGGCGCGGGTCACCGCGTAAACATCGTTGGCTTCCCACACGCTGCGTTCGTCACCGAGCAACAGTCCGCCACGCTCGTCCGGCGGAGTTTGATCGTAGATCTCCAGCAGATGCGGTACATTGCCGGCTTGGCAATTCAACGAACAAAACAATTCCGGATGACGAACGACCAGCCGCGTCGCCCCGCGTCCCCCCATCGAAAATCCTTCGATGCAGCGGCCGCTGCGATCTGAAATCGTACGGTAATTCGCGTCGATCATCGGAATGAATTCGTCGATGAAGATCGATTCGATCGGATAGCGGCCGTCGGCACTGTCTTTATAGAACGTACTGTGGCCGCCGTTGAAAAACGTCATGATCATCGGCGGCACGATGCCTTTCGTGATCTGTTCGTGCAGCAACTCCGCCGCATTCAATCCGCGCAGTTCGTCGCCGCCATTTCCGTGCAGGTTGTAGATGACGGGGAAACGCCGGCTCGAATCGGCTCGGTAGGACGGTGGCAAGTAGATGCAATAACCAATGTCTTGATCCACCAATTCGCTAGGAAACGTGTGATGCGCGACCCCCGTCGGTAGCGGCAAGTCTGATTCCTGTGGCGGATTGATCCACCGGATCGAAGGCCCAGGCTTGGAATCGCTTTGTGCAAATAGTGACGATTCCGTGAAACCGGCAAGAACACAGCAACCGGCAAGAAAATATCCGAAACGCCCGCACATGTTGTAAAACCAATTCAATGAAAAACGCGAAAGAAAAGAAACGACGCGGTCGGCTTCGGCAACGCGAAGCTCCGTCGAGGTTGGTCACAACGCATGAGCGGAGAGAAACCTGACTTGGTCTCGCGATCATGGCGGGAGGCCGAGTCTCCGGCCACAATTGTTCTCCGCTCAACGGACCTTGACCAGCTTCATGATGCGGCCGGAGACGTTCCAGTCCTGGACGTAAAGGTTGCCCTCTTTGTCCCACGACGATCCGTGAGTCCCGCTGAAGACGCCCTCGATCCATTGGTCTTGCGGAACGTTGAAACTGCCGCGTGTTTTCGGATTCGAGTTGTGTCCCAGCACCGCGATGATCGTGTTGCTTTTGTCCAAGATGACCAGTCGTCCTTGCAAGTCAGGAACCGAAACGTAATCGCCCCGGATCGAAACGGAAGTCGGCATTCCCAGACCGGAAACGACGACCTCGATGAACTCACCGTCCAGGCCGTAGTGAACCAAGCGACCCTTCGGTTTGTGATTGCGGTCGCAAATCAACAGCCTTGGCGGGTCATACCGGGTATCCAAAGTCATCCCGTGGGCGGTGTTGAATTGCTTCAAACCGTTCCCTTTGACGCCAAAGTGACGAAGGTATTTGCCGTTCTTGTCGAAGCGAAAGACATGGTTGCTGGCGTAACCGTCCGAAAGAAAAATGTCTCCGTCGGGCGACACCGTGATGGCGGTCGGGCTGAATTTCTCCAACTTCAATCCCGACTCCTCCGGAAACGGCAAGCGAAGCACGACTTGCCCGCTGTGGGCGTTGAACTTGATGCCTTCGCCGTCTTTGTTGCGTGCACCATAGATGAATTCTCCGCCGACTTCTTCACGGATCTCCATGTCATGGATGTTCGAATAATCTTTCCCCAAGTATGACTGGATGACTTGTCCCTCGGGCGTGAACACAAACACGCCTTGTTGGGCGCTGGTGTAAATGTTGCCAGCCTTATCAACCACCACGCCGCCGTGCGTGGGGCCGATCGCCGAATTTCCGTCCGGACGAAGCCCCCATCCGGGAACCGTGTCAAACGTCATCTCGCCACAGCCCATTCGGACGGGCATTGGATCCGCGGCGAAAGCACGCGGCAGGAACAATAAAGAAAGAAAAAGCGTGGCCGAGCCGACGCGAAGATGATTCAGCATTTGCAATCCGATGGAAGGGAGGTTTGGGGCGGGGAAATCGTTCAGGAGGGAGCGCCAGCGCTTCGGGTTACCGTGTTCCGAGTAACCCTCATTCGTTTTCGCGGCAGTTCGCGGCGAAGGGCAGACGAGAATGACCACGGGCCGCGATCGAGATCACTCCACGGCAAGCCGACGTCGATACACGGTCGTGCCGTTGGTGACGTACAGGTAGCTGTGTCCCGGGCCGGCCAAAACACAACTCGTCAGTGGTTCGTCGGGATCTGGTTTCGGCAGCACGCCGCAAGGCCGACCGGTCGGATCAAAGATTTGCACGCCGACCGCGCTGGTCACGTAGTACCGTCCGACTTTGTCGACCGACATGCCGTCGCCGCGGGAAGCCGTGTGGTAGGGCGGCGGTTCGTTGAACCGGAACTCGCCTTCAGGGTCGACGGTCAAACGCATCGGCATCGTCGGCATCTTGGCGTCCAGTTCGCCCTTCTTTCCCACGCGGAACGTCCAGGTCGTCATGCCGCCGGAATCGGACACCGCCAAAGTGCCGCCATCGTCGGACAAGGCAATTCCGTTGGGCCGCGTGATGCCGACGTCCACGGCGGTCGACTCGCCGGACGTCGGATCGATGCGTGTCACTTGTTTGATCTTGGTTTCCGTGATCAGGATCATCCCGTCGCCGGTAACCGCCAAATCGTTCGGCTTGACATTGTCGGCAACGGTTTCGACTTTGCCGGAATCGGGATGGATCGAAATCACACGGTTCGCGGAACCTTGGCAACCGTAAAGTTTTCCGTCGGGGCCGAATTCCAGTCCGCTGACGGCTTGGTCGGTGATCGTCGTTTTCTTGCCGTCGGTGACGTCAATGCGATAGACCGCGGGTGCTTTCATGTCGCAGAAGTAAAAGTTGCCTTCTCGGTCGGTACACGGTGCGTCGGCAAATCCCAAGTCTTTCGCGACGACTTCCCAGGTCCGCCCCGGTACCAACAAGTTCAACAGGGTCAGGTCACCTTTCAAGTCGTCGCTGGTGTCGATTTCGGGCACGTGCGTTTCGTTTCGCCACAACCATTTCATGGCTTCGGGAAACAGCGGACTGCCGAAATCGGGTCCGTGCGAGTAACCCTCGGCCCAATCAAAGCGGGTGTCGTATCCCATGTAGCTCAGCGCCGATGCCATCCGCTGGTTCGCCCAAGGCCAGCTTCCGAACTGATTGTCGACGTCGCCGCTGGTGTCGGCCATGTAGATGCGAATCGGTTTGGGCTCCGTTTTGCGGACCAATGCCGGGTAAACGTTGCCGCCGCGGATGTTGGTGAAGCTGCCGACACTGGAGTAGACCTTGCCGAACTTGTCGGGGCGTTCCCAAGCCACCGTGAACGCACAGATGGCGCCGGAACTGGACCCCGCGATCGCTCGCATCGCGGGATCCGTGCTGATGTTGTAGCGGGATTCGACCGTCGGCAAAATTTCTTCCAACAGGAATTGTGAATAGCGATCGCCCAAGCTGTCGTATTCGAAGCTGCGGTTGGACGATTTGTTGCCCTGGCGTGGCTTGGTTTTCTCATGCCCGGGATTGATGAACACCGCGACGGTCGGTGGCATCTCGCCGCGTGCGATCAAGTTGTCCAAAACGATGGGAATTCGCCATTTTCCTTCGACATCGCTAAGCCGCTGACCGTCTTGAACGACCAACAACGCCGCAGGTGTGGACGCGTCGTATTGATCGGGAACGTAGATCGACCAGTCACGAATCGTGCCGGCAAAGATCTCGGACTCCCAAGGCGGCATGGTTTCGACCTTGCCGCGGGGGACTTTGTCACCGGCGATCTGATCGGGATGAGCCTGCCAGCCCGGCTTGGTTTCCGGCGACGGAATGACGGTCGGCGCGGCATCGTCATCCCACAACCAACGCAATGCATCGGAGAAGACTTTCCCGGCGAACTTGCCCGTGTGACCGCCTTCGGTCATGACCAACTTGTACGGATAACCGGCATACTGCAACGCGGCGGCTAAATCTTGATTCCCCAGCGGCCAATTGCCGTGCAGGTTGTTCAGGTCGTCCCGGCCGTCGTGCAAATAAATCTTCAGCGGTTTCGGATCGGCTTTGGTTTTGCGGACCAGTCCCGGATAGGCCCAACCGCCACGGATGTTCGTGAAGCTGCCGATGTGGCTGAGTACTTTGCCGAATGCTTCGGGCCGCTCCCAAGCCACCGTGAAAGCACAGATGCCGCCCGAGGAAATGCCGCACACGGCGCGATCCGCCGGGTCTTGGGAAACGTTCAAGCCTTGGGTGGCGGTCGGTAAAAACTCGTCGATCAAGAAACGAGCGTACCGATCCCCGAGGGAATCGTATTCGAAGGAGCGATTGCTGCGATCCGCCGCGTCAGGCAGTGTCGCGGGGACGGTGCCGGGATTGACGAACACGGCGATCGTCACGGGCATCGCCTTTCGGCCGATCAGCTCATCGAAAACCGCGGGAACCCGAAAAGCGCCGTCGGGTCTGGCATAGTTCTTGCCATCCATGAACACCATCAGGCCGGCGGGTTTGGCCGGATCGTATTCCGCCGGGACGTAGACGCTGTACTCCCGGGTCGTTCCCGGAAAAATTCGGCTGCTGTCAAACACGCCCGAGGTCAATTCGCCCCGCGGTGCGGTCGCTTCGCCCCCTTGGACGATTTCGTCGGCGGTGATCGGTCCGACAAGCTGACACGCAAGGCCGGTAAGCAGCAGTGCCGCGACCAATGTTTTCGACATGGATTTCATCGGGAACTGGTTTTGAAAAAGTGGAATCGAGAATGGTCGGGCGGGAAGCCGCCGGGGAGCCCATAAGTTAGTCGAAGCCGCGCCCGTCGTGTCCGTCGCCGACCGCTAGCCGTCCTTTCCGGTCACGATCCGGCTGAAACCTCGGCCCGCGCCCGACCGGCCGAACGCCGACTTTGCGTCGCCGGAAACGTCGTGAAACACGTCTTGGGAATTGACCTGACGAAGATGTTCCCGTCCGTGCTAAAAGCTTTTTCATCTGGTCCGCCGGGGCCACACGATTGCTTTGCCACCGCAATGACGAGAACTATTCGATGGGCCTTCCCTTTTCCGCCGACACCCAAATCGCGTCGATCAAAAAAATCCTGCACGGCGTGGCCGAACCACTGGACTTGAACGTTTCGGTTCGACTGTGGAACGGCGAAGTCATCCCGCTGGGCAGCGAAACCGATGGCAGATACACGATCCGATTGTCCGGCCCCGGCGTGATCGGCGCCCTGATACGTCGTCCGACGCTGGAAACGTTCGTCCGATTGTATGCGACCGGGCACGTCGATTTCGAGGGCGGCGACTTGATTGAATTCACCGAGGCGATCAAGGCGAAACGTGAAAACCGGCAACGCCTGAAACAAATCAGCAAGCCGATGCTGGTCAAAAACACCCTGCCGTTTCTGTTCGCCAAGAAGCCGGCGGGAACCATCCGGCACGGCTTTAACCACGACATGATCGGACGCAAGGAATCCAAACGAGACAACACCGACTACATCCAATTCCACTACGACGTCGGGAATGATTTTTACAAGTTGTTTTTGGGCGACCAGATGCAATACACCTGCGCCTATTTCAAAGACTGGTCCAACACGCTGGAACAGGCACAGCACGACAAGATGGACATGATTTGTCGCAAGCTGCGATTGGAAAGCGGTGACCGAATGTTGGACATCGGTTGCGGCTGGGGCGGTTTGATCTGTCACGCGGCCCAGCATTTCGGCGTCCGTGCACACGGCATCACTTTGTCACAGCAGCAGCACGACTTTGCCAAGGAAAGAATCGAGCAACTCGGCTTGCAAGATCGGGTCAGCGTGGAGATCTGTGATTACGCGGATCACGAAGGAACGTACGATAAAATTTCCAGCATCGGCATGTCGGAACACATCGGCGCGGCCAATTACCCGCGTTATTTCGGCAAGATTCGCTCGATGCTTCGCGATCGCGGCGTGATGCTGAATCACGCGATCGCGCGGAGTTCGAAAAAGTCGAAACGGGCCGCCGCGCGAATTCGGCCGGAGCGGAAATTCATCCTCAAATACATTTTTCCCGGATCCGAATTGACGCCGGTCGGAATGACCACCGACGTCATGGAACAAACCGGTTTCGAAGTCCACGACGTCGAATCTTGGCGCGAACATTACGCGTTGACGCTGCGATTTTGGTGTCAACGATTGTCGGCCAACAAGGAGGCCGCGATCGAAATGGTCGGTGCGGAACGATATCGACTGTGGGTGGCCTATCTGGCAGGCGGATCGGGCGGTTTCGCCAACGGATCGATCAAGCTGTTCCAGGTCGTGGCGACCAAACGCGCCGGCAAGGGGCTTTCGGGCATGCCGCCGACCCGTGAACACCTTTACCGCGCCGCCGCTTGAACATCACGGTTGGGCTTGGTCCGACACGCCCATCCCTGTCCCCGTGGTACCGCCGGCGCGAGGATCGGCGACCCCGACGAAGCGTCCGTCCGGGGTGCGGCGGATCGCCTGAGTCACGCCGGCGGCGGAAAGATATTCGACGCGATGGCCGAACGACTTCAGGCCTTCCACCAAAGACTGATCCGCCTTGGCTTCGACGAACAGTTTCGCCGGTATCCACTGATGATGGATGCGTGGCTGTGAAACGGCTTGATCGATGGATCGGCCACCATCCAGGGTTCTGACGATCGCCAACACGACTTGCGTGATGATCTTTGGTCCGCCGGCGGCACCGACCGTCAGTACGGGCACGCCGTCCTTCAGAACGATCGTCGGGCTCATCGACGACAGCGGACGTTTTCCGGGTTGCACGGCGTTGGCACGACCGCCGACCAATCCGAACGCGTTGGGCACGCCGGGCTGTGCCGAGAAATCGTCCATCTCGTTATTCAGCACGATGCCGGTCCCGGGAACGACGACTTTGGATCCGAACGTCGTGTTGATCGTCGCGGTGATCGCTACCCAGTTGCCGTCGGCATCCGCGGCGGCGATGTGGGTCGTGTGTTTGCGAAACAGGTCCGACCGCCAATGATTCGGCGTTCCATGGCTTTGCACCGGAGTCGTCTGATTCACGTCGATTTTCGCGGCCAAGGTTCGCGCGTACGGCTTACCGGCCAAACCTCGGGGGACGTCGGCGAAGTCCGCGTCGCCCAACCAGTGCGCGCGGTCGGCGAAAGCCAACTTCATCGCCTCGGCAATGACATGATGGGCTCGGGCCGAGTCGTTTTTCAGCATCGCGGGCAGATCGAAGTTCTCCAAGATGTTCAAGATCTGTGCGACGTGGACTCCTCCGCTACTCGGCGGTGGAAACCCGATGACTTCGTAACCGCGATAGGTCGTTCTCAGCGGCGTCCTTCGTTTAACTCGGTACGCCGCGAAATCTTCTTTGCTGATCAGGCCGCCGTGCCGCCGCATCCAGGCGGCGACTTCGTCGGCAAATTCGCCTTCGTAGAACCAATCCGGTTCGCCGGCGATTCGGCGATACGAGCGAGCCAGATCCGGCAGACTCAGAACGTCCCCCGTGGCGTAGTCGCCGCCGCCGGCTTTGATCAACATTTTTGCCGTCGCCGGAAACCGCAGGATGTCCTCGCGGGTCGCTTTCAGTTTTCTCGCGTAGCCGGCATCGATCGCAAAACCGTCATCGGCAATTTCGGCCGCCGATTTCAGAAAGTCGTTCAGGTTCAGCCTTCCGCTCGTCGACACGGCTTCGCGATACGCGGCCAGTGCCCCCGGAACCGCGACGGCCAACGGCCCGGTTCGACTGAGCTGCGGATCGGCCACGCCGTCGACCAGGAACATCCCCTCGGTCGCGGCCGCGGGTGCCGTCTCCCGTCCGTCGATGGCGACGACTTGACCGTCGGCTTGGCGGATCAAGACGAAACAGCCGCCCCCCAAACCCGAGTTGTGACCATCCACGACACCCAGCGTGATCGCGGCGGCGACGGCGGCGTCGATCGCGTTGCCGCCTTGCCGGAAAGCCCGCAATCCGGCCTCGGTCGCAAGCGGCTGGACCGTCGCGATGATCCCTTGGGCGTGCGGCGGCTCGGCCGATCCGACACCGATGTCCCAGCGAAACGCTAAAAGCAGCGTGGCGAAAACAAGCAGGGTGCGGGGGCCAAAAGCTTTCATGGTCGGCGGGGTCATGTGGACAGGGGCTAGAACGCAAGACAGTTGTCGCATGTGACCCCGTCATCTTAATCGGCTCGTGGGGCGAGAACGAGTTTGCCGGCAATCGCAGCCACCGATCGAGTTCGGTTAGAGAACCCAGGGGCTTGCCAAATCTTGATCAAGTCATTGCTGCATCCGGCGATCAGACGCTCGTCTTGGACGTCAAAGTCCAGGTCGATGACCCATCCGCCGGTCGGTTCCGTGACGAAAACCTCCCGCCAGGAAGTCGTCTGCCACAATCGGATTCGGCCATCCGCGCCTCCCGATGCGAGTCTCGAGCCGTCCTCGGAAAACTTCAACGCCATGACGCGGGCCGAGTGTCCGGCCAATTCGAAATGCCGTCGCGACAGCATGTCATAGATCACGATCTTTCGACTCTCGCCGCACATCGCCAGATAACGTTCGTCCGGTGAGATCGCGATCTCGCGAACACCAAAGTCCGGTCGAACCCGGTGAAGTTCCCGGCCCGCCTTGGTGCAGACCTTGACCCGACGATCGACCGAAACCGTGACGATCGCATCGGCCGACGGAAAGACCTCGATCGCAAAAACGGCCGCCTCATGCTGCGAATAAGCCGATTCGATACGGCCGTCGGATGACATCCGCGAAATCCTGCCGTCACGGCCGCCCAGCCACAAACAGTCTTCCGCCGCGTCGTAAGCCACACGGACATACGGCCCGTGTGATGCGACCGAGTGGGAACAACCGATCTGCGTCGGTGTCTGATCCTTGACCGAGCGGCCCGGGAGGTTCGTCAAAGGGCTTGTCGACTCGCGTTGTTGTTCGACGATGATCAGCTTGCCGTTTTCGTCGACGGCCGCGATGCGAATTCGGCCCACATCGCGATCAGGTAAAAATTCCACGTCGACCACATTGGCGGACTCGGTGTCGTGTCGAAACAGCAACTGGAAATCGTCGGCTTGCCGACATCGCACTTCGCCGGTTTCGGTGCCGATGGCGACGAGCCGGTCCCGGCGATCCAGGGCGATGCAGCGTGGTTTATGATTCAGTTTGTGAACGGTCGGTGTCATCAAGTCGGGCCGCCAAAACCGGATCAAGCCGTCGCCGTCGGCCGTCGCCAGCACGCCGGAGTGAGGACAGAAATCGACCGCTGCCACGGTCGAACTGTGCCCGCGAAAGTCCGCAAGGTGTCGGTGGTACAACGGCCGGCCGTGCCGATCGGTCAGACGCGAATCCCAAAGCTGGACTTGATTGGCGTTCGCGCCGAATGCGATCAGCGACGATTCTGCCGATTCTTTGACGCTCGACACAGCGCCGCCGGCGATCGACTTGACGACCTCCAGAGTCGGAAACGCGTACTTGCCACTTTCGGGATCCGGCGGGCCGAGTTGCCAGCGAGCAACCAATCCGTGGGACGTTCCGACCAGAACTTGTTCGTTACCGCCGGAAAACGCGACGCTGCGGACTTCGGTTTGGTGTTGACCGGGATTGCAAATCCGACAGCTGCCCAAGGCCTTCCGATTCGATGCGTCATAGATAGAAAACGAGCCCCAAAGTTTCTTGAGATGATTCGTGCGGTCGCCCACGACAAGAAGTTTTCCGTCGGGCGAAAACTTGCAATCCGTGACGAATTTCTCCGTCGGCGTTTGGATCCATCCCTGTCGCAAGTCATCAAGTTGCCACCAAAACAGTCCTTCGTTGCCGCACGCCACTAATTGTCTTCCGTCGGGACTGATCGCGACTCCTCGAAGCATCGCCGCACTCACCTGTGCCTTGTAGACGACTTCGTCGGCGGCGTAGTCCCAGACGTACAGCTCGCCGTTGTTGCAGGCGACCGCCAGCAGGGTTCCGTCGGGTGTGAATGTGACCGCCGTTCCGCGATGGTTGCAATTCAGTTCCGCGATGATCGTCTTTGTCCGTACAGCCAACACGGCCGCGCAACGACTGCTTGCTTGCGTGATCGCCAGAGCGTCGCCGTCGGGCGAATAGGCAAGATCGCTGATCGCATGGACGCCATAGGTGAACGAGCCGACGAGCTCTGGTGGATGGCATTGTGACCAAAGGTGATGCCATTCCCAGCCGCGAAGATCGGCTTCGGCGGTCGCGGGGATCTGCGTCTCGAGCAGTTGGACGGTCTTGGCAAAGTTGCCTTGGACGAAGTGCGTGTGCGCGTTTCGAATCTCGGCGACGTAGGTTCGTGCGGCGAGTTCCTGATTCGCCGCGAGCGTCTGCCAAGATTGCCAAATGAACGAGGCAACACCGATCAGCAAAGCCGACGTGACGAGCATTCCGGTGAACGCTGCGACGCGGTGACGGTGGACGAACTTTCGTGCCGCCAAAGTGCGCGAAGGCGATGGGATGGATAAACGCTCACCGCGTAAATGACGACGAACGTCCTGAGCCAATTCACCCGCCGACTGATACCGCAGCGCCGGATCCTTTTGCAACGCCGTGGCGGCGATCCATTCCGGTTCACCGGACACACGACGCACGAGTCGTTTGGGCGGACTGCTGCGATCTTCGGCAAGTCGCGTCAGATTCGGTGCTTCACGAAGCTGTTTCGAAACTCGCCGCGGTTCTTGATGGCGAATCAAATGACAAATCGCATCGATATCCGAAAGATCTTTGGCGGATTCGGCGAGCGGCGGTCCACCGGTCAGCAACTCGTACAGCACCGCGCCGAGTGCGTACACGTCGCTACGGGTGTCGACGGCACCGGGACGAAGGCTCAATTGTTCCGGGCTCATAGATTGCCACGCTCCCAGGACTTGGCCGAACCGAGTCATGGTGGCTTGTTCGTTCCCTTTGGCGACCGATTTGGCGATGCCGAAATCGATGACTTTCAATTCCGGCCGGCCTTCGACAACGGAAACCAACAGGTTGGACGGCTTTAAGTCGCGATGAATGACGGCTTGACGATGGGCGAACTGAATCGTGTCACAAAGATCGGCAAACAATTCCAGTCGCTGATCGATGGTCCATCGCTCCGCATCGCAATGAACGT